>JGI12627J18819_10000003_pt1 | contig 186741 bp, 108 predicted proteins | sample TexAe_OM1H0_M2_FD_18819 | JGI IMG/M metagenome (IMG submission 18819)
GTTTGCAGTTTGTGCAGTTCTAGGCCTAATCCTATATCTTCCCGGTTCGGCCCCCGCCAATAACGATAATACGGACCCCAAGGCTTCCGAAAAAACTGAGCGATCGACGATCGTTGACCCACAGGTTACGGTGACGCTGTGCGTTATGTCAGGGACTCTCACCGTTCGCGGATGGGACAAGAACGAGATTCGCGCGCGGTCCTCAGATGTCGATCAAATTGACTTTCGTCGTATCGACAAAGGTAAGGACACTTCAAGACCTGCGACCAGAATTGATGTGATGGTTGTGGACGAGTCATACAAGCTCAAGACTAAGGCCGACTGTCAGGCCGTTGCTGATGTTGATATGGACGTGCCAGTCGGTGCGACTGTCCAGGTTCAGACTCGTGATGGTGACATAAGTATTGTTGGTGTGGCGGCTGCTTATGCTGGCTCGCAGAATGGTGACATCTCGATTGAGAAAGTTTCAAAGCTAGTCGAGGCCGGAAGTGTTGGCGGAAGTATTTCTTTAAAGGATTCAAGCGGTCGCATCAATTTGAACTCGGCGGGAGGTGGCGTTGATGTCACCAACGTGCGCCCGGCAACATCAGACGATGCAATCGAGGTTGGCACAGTAAGTGGTGATATTCAATTGGAGCACGTTTCAAATCCAAAGGTGGTCACCAAGACTGTCAATGGCACTGTTACCTTAACTGGTCCTTTGGCTCGCGCCGGATATTACGGGTTTACTTCAATGGGAGGCGATCTGGTGCTCATGCTTCCTCGTGATGCTTCGTTCAAATTAAATGCAAAGATCTCTGATAAAGAAGACATTGTGTCTGATTTTTCATTGACCTATTTGAAAGAAGCCGCTCCAGCACCTCCTACTCCCATACCTCAACCAGCACCGGGGGCAGCACCAAAGAGTCCAGCAGCAAAAGGACAGCCACCGCACAAGGGCGGAATCGTTGTTGCGCCAGTGATTGTGGCAAAACCAGTTGTTGTAAACCCTTATGTTCTGACTCGATTTACTGCTATTTGCGGTACTGGTGATGCCACTATTTCAGTGGCTTCGTTTGGCGGAACTCTCCGCCTGAAGAAGATGTAGTTAAGCGCTGTGCTGTGAGATTGATTACAACTCCTAAATAGACCCAGATTCGCTTCCCCTATAGTCTTTATTTATTGGACGTCTTACGTTCAATGGACGGTCTTTGTGTTTCTTAAACTTGGGCAAAAACCCCTTATTTCTCAACGGTTAAATTTGTTGTCACAACCTGAGAAGGTTCGGTGTTCTCAATATAGAGCAACGCAGAAGAGCCGGGGGCAGTTAAGAGGGAACTAACAATTCAGGCTGACTGCTCCCGGCTCGTTAATCTAAAGAGAACAAGTAAGTTCAGAAGTTGAGGCCCACGGGCATGAATAACATCAGAGCTCATAAAACTAAGGACAAGTCGCATCGAGTCATTCTGCTTTTAGTGGTTGCACTAGCAGCCCTCTCGAGCGCTATGAAGGAATTGAATCAACTCCAGACGCTGACTGTGGAAGCGGGAGAGTTGATCGCGCAATGGTCTGATGTCGTTGTCCCAACAGCGAATGCTAGAACCGAGAGTCCGGTTGAGAGTTGCTCATTCGTCCCGGTGACGCAGAATCGCTCTGATGAGTTTCGGTGGAGCGGCAACATCGCTCAGGGAGCAGCTATCGAGATTAAAGGAATCAACGGAAACATAGCTGCGGAACAAGGTGGGAACGAAGTTGAAGTCGTAGCCAGGAAGAGAGCACGTCGCAGCGACATCGATTCAGTACAGATCAAAGTTGTACCGCACGCAGGGGGGGTGACAATTTGTGCCGTTTATCCGACCGATGACGACTCAAAACCGAATACATGTGAGCCTGGGGAAGGTAAGGGAAGAAACTCGGTTCGGAACAATGATGTCAATGTCGATTTTACGGTTCGTGTTCCTTATCGTGTAGGTTTTATCGGTCGTACAATAAACGGTGAAATTAGTGCCACTTCGCTCACAGGTAATGTGGAGGCGAAGACAATCAACGGTAGCATCAAGATCTCAACGAGTGGTTATGCCGAAGCAACGACTATCAATGGCGGAATAGTTGCCAAAGTGGGCGACGCCGCTTGGCCCACGTCGCTGACCTTCTCAACACTTAATGGTGAAATAAGTCTCGACCTACCGTCGAATGCAAGTGCAGACGTCGAAGCTCAAACCTTGAATGGATCGATACACTCTGACTTTCCGTTGTCTGTAACTAACCTGGAAGGTCAGAAACGAGTTAAAGGCAAGATTGGCGTCGGGGGGCGCGGTTTACATTTGAAAACGTTGAATGGAAGTATCAACTTGCGAAGTGCTGGATAAGACTGTTGGAGTTAGTGAGTAGAGAATAGACCATGTCGAATAAAGTGATGATATTTGTGGCTCTGATTGTTGTCGCCTTAGCGATCAACGGAACCGAGACGACAGCGGCAATTAACAATTTTGGGCCGCAGGATTTTCGTCAAGGTCCCGCAGCACCGAAACCATTGGAACCGGTGCTCGCAGGCGAATCTGGCGAAGAGGTACGGGAAGAGTTTCATCAAACGTACGCGTTATCGGCGACGGGTCGCGTGAGTTTGGAAAATCTAAATGGCAATGTGCAGATAAAAGTTTGGGATCGTCCAGCAGTTCAGCTTGATGCAGTTAAGCGTGCGTATCGAAAAGAGCGACTATCAGAAGTCCGCATAGAAGTTAATTCAACTGAAGAAAACATTCGCATTAAGACCGAGTACCCCGATTGGAACCAAACATTTCGAAGTGACGACCGCCGCTACGACAATCCAGCGCTCGTCGATTACACGTTGACGGTGCCGCGCAAAGCAATCCTTGAGTCGATTGAACTCGTTAATGGTTCGCTCGATGTAGACGGAGCTGAGGGAAGCGTAAAGGCATCATCCATCAATGGACGTCTGACCGCGCGTAATCTTCTCGGTGAAGCAAAGCTTTCAACGATTAATGGATCGCTAAATGCCAGCTTTACTCAGCTTGATGAGGCGAAGCCAATTACCCTCGGTTCTGTAAATGGCAGCGTAACGCTGATTATTCCTTCCAACTCAAATGCCATGATCCGTGCTGGCACAGTTCATGGTGCAATCACAAATGATTTTGGTTTGCAGGTAAAGGATGGCGATTACGTAGGACACAATCTCGACGGTCAAATTGGTAATGGTGGACCTAAGATAAAACTGGGGAACGTAAATGGCGGCATCCGTATCACCCACGCGCAGGATGGATTTGCAATCAGTTCCGTTACCTCAATCGCGATTGAAAAAGAAAAGATCAAAAAGGAAGCCAAGATCGAAATGGACGCTGATATTGCGCGCCAGATCGAGCAGGCAAATGAGACCGCGAGCGCCGCAGCTGCACGCGCTGCTGAAGCTAGCCGGGTAACGCTGGAGGCGCAACGTCGAGTTGACGATGAGCTCCGTCGTGCTCAACGTGAAGTGGAGCGGGCGCAGTTGCAAATACAACGTCAGATGGAGCGTGAACAGGTGCGCGTGGAAGTTGGGAGAAGTCGAGGCGTTGGCAGTAGTGCAGGCGCCGGGTCTGGTGCGGGGGCAGGTGCTGGAGCCGGTTCTGGAAGCGGCCGCTCGTACGATGGACGTTTGACCTCGCAGGAAACCAAGTCGTTTACGGTTACCGGAACACCTCGAGTAGTTCTATCTACCTTCGATGGTCCAATCACGGTTCATGGTTGGGACAAGGCGGAAGTTTCCTACACCGCAACCAAGCGAGCGGAAGACGATGAAAGTTTGAAATCGATCTCTATTCAATCCCAACAAAACGGCTCCGAGATTTCAATAAACGCCAGATGCGAGAGTGATTCAAATGCGAGTGCGCAACTCGAAGTCTACGTGCCGCGAAATACAAGTCTCCACGTTTCATCTGATGACGGTGCTTTGAAACTCGATAAGGTTTCGGGCGACATTATCCTGCGCACCGGAGATGGTTCAATCGAGGTTGCTGAGGGTGCGGGAACACTTCAGGTTAATACTGGCGATGGGCGGGTTCAGGTCATTTCGTTCAATGGTCAGGTTGATGCACGAACAGGGGATGGTTCAATCAGTCTTGATGGAAATTTCAATGAAGTTGCCGCTCGAACAGGTGACGGAGCGATTACCCTGACGGTTCCGCAAGGTTCTAACTTTACAGTTGAAACTAACGCCGACAACGAAGTTACCAATCAAGGGTTGAACATGACCGAAGAAATAGCTCCCTCTAGACGCTTCAAGCGCTGGAGCATCGGAAGTGGCGGCAAAGTTTTTATCCTCAAAACAGGCGACGGAAGAATTCTTGTCCGTAGTCGTTAATTAAGTGAACTTGAGCTCGGGAAGATTCTTTGGACCAAATGCGTCCAAGTGAGCGGGAACCTTTCGGGCAGATCGAAACAACTAACACCGTTTCAAACTGCAACTAGGTAAACGTCTTCATGAAAGCCGCAGTGGTCAGCTTTATCGTAATCGGTCTGTGTCTGCTCAACGCTAACGCGCAAACTGCGCAGCCAGAGCCGGTCTCGTCACCCACCGTCGCAAAAGCCACTGTTTCAAATCCATTAGCTCCAACTGAAACTAAAGTCGGGAAGGCGGCAGCTCTCTCCTTGCCGCTCGAGAAGAAAAACCCCGTAAAGCTCCCGCTCTTTTCAGTCGCGCCCGTCATCGATGGAAAACTTGACGATGAAGTGTGGAAGAGTGGCGCTCTACTCAAGGATTTCTACCAGATCCAACCGGGTGACAATATCATTCCTCAAAATCAAACTGAGGTGATGCTCGGCTATGACGCTCGCTTTATCTACATCGCCTTTCACTGTTACGACGAGCCAGACAAGGTTCGCGCAACAGTAGCCAAACGAGATGACATTTTTAATGATGATTACGTCGGCATTCTATTCGACACCTTTAACGATCAGCGTCGCGCTTACGAGTTTGATTTCAATCCTCTCGGAGTTCAGGCAGATGGCATCTGGACCGAAGGTCTAAACGAAGACTTCAGCCTGGACCTGGTCTTTGAATCTAAAGGAATGGTGACAGACGATGGGTACGTCGTTGAAGCCGCGATTCCCTTTAAGTCCCTGCGTTATCTCTCCGGTAAAGACACACTTTGGGGAGTCCACTTCTGGCGTCGTACGAAGCGTCTGAATAACTCGCTCGATATGTGGATTCCCCTTGATCGGGACAAGGGCAGCTGGTTGGCCCAGGCAGGACACATTACCGGACTCGAAGGCCTCTCAACTGAACGCACGCTGGATCTGATTCCCAGTTTCACGATATCTGAAACGGGCAGACGCAAACGCTTATTCCCAGTGCTTTCCCCTATTCCAGTTCTAGATCCCGGTCGATTTGTAAACGAACCAATAGAAATTGATCCTGGTCTCACTGGCAAGTTCACGCTAACACCAACCGTTACGCTCGACTTCGCCGTCAACCCTGATTTTGCCCAGGTCGAGTCAGACCAGTTGGTTGTTACTGCCAACCAACGATTTCCGATTTTTTTCGAGGAGAAGAGACCCTTCTTTCTTGAGGGTATCGACATCTTTAGTACACAGATCGCCGCAGTTCATACGCGGGCCATTGTCGATCCGGACTTTGCAGTCAAACTCAGCGGAAAGATAAATCGCAATTCATTTGGCTTGTTGGTCGCGTCCGACAATGCACCGGGTAACTTTAACGAGGATGAGCGACTAACGGCCGACTCAAGGTTGGTCGACAAGAACGCCAACGTCGGGATTCTGCGTTTGAAGCGCGACCTTGGGAACTCTGACTCCTTCATTGGCTTCCTTGGCACCTATCGGAGATTTGTTGATTTCTACAACGAGCTCGGTGGTTTTGACGGACGCTTTCGCATAGACAAACAAAAGACTTTTAGTTGGCAAGTGCTGGCCACACACTCTCGCAATCTCTTCTTCTTTCCTGAAGAGGGACGGGTTCGCGACAGTAAACAAAACGGATTTATCTATGCGTTAGATTACAATCAGTCAGGCCGGCACTTTGGACAAGAGTTTTCCATGGTAGGTCGGACGAGATACTACCGCGCTGATGTTGGCTTCAATCGCCGTATCAATACCAACAATCCCAACTGGTTCATCCGTTACAACTCAGAACCACAACCAAAAGCTCGTTTGATTTCGTGGCGTGTCTACACCGATTTCAATTCTAGCTTTGACTGGCAAGGACGTTCTCAGAACTTCAACAACGAAACCCAGATTCAGTTCCAGTTCGTCAAGCAAACCTATATCGGGTTTGGCGTCGACAATGGATACGAGCGGGTCTTTGAAAGTGAATTTGGCCCCATGCGTCAGCCCGGCTCCAGTTGTGCGATCGATAACAACTGCACATTTGCCGGTGACGACAATGAACGTTCGACTCCGAACAAGGGTGTTTACATGTTTGGCGGTTCGAACCCAAGTAAGAAGTACAACTTCAACTTCTTCTTGAATCGTGTTTGGGGAGCAATGGACTTCGACTTTGGGGCTGAACCGAAATATCCGCGCGTCAGCCCGGTTGCCATCAGAGCTCAGGAAGCTCTTGCCAATGGAGTGTGTAACGTTAGTCCGCTTCCTGCAATTTGTCGGGCACCTCAAGATCCTGGACCGGGAGATTTCTGGCATTTTGACGGTGGCATTACTTATCAACCGACCGAAGCTCTGAATGCGCGACTTAGTTATACAAAGGAAAGACTCACGCGTTATGACACCGGCCGTCTGGCGTTTGACGAGAATATTGTTTCATTGAGAACCACTTACCAGTTCACTCGTTACATCTTTGCGCGAGGCCGAGTCGACTACGACACGATTGCGTCCAATGTAAAAGGCCAGTTTCTGCTTGGCTGGACGCCGAATCCCGGAACCGCATTCTATGTGGGTTATAACGACGACCTTAATCGAAATGGCTACAGTCCTTTCTCTGGTCAACTTGAGCCGGGGCTTCGACGCAACGGCAGAACATTTTTTATCAAACTCTCATACTTGTTCCGTCGGAGCTTCTAGTTTTTTTCAGGCAACCGCCACGACGAGTCTCAACTCAAACCCCTTGTTAGCTAAAAAGCCCGTTGCCGCAACTGACTCGCTCTTCTCCTCGTGTTAAACTACGGCAGCCAGTCTTCCGCTCTGCTCCTCGGTTTGATTAGCATAATCTCGATTTTGGACTTGGTAGTAGGCTAGTACTGATCTAAATTGCTTAACATGCCTGACTCATTTGACCCGATAAACTCTGGATTGAAAGCACTTGTTCCAGTTCTTCTGCTTTCATTTTGTGCCGCGTTTTCTCTTACCTCCTGCAAAAGTGACTATCAGGCTTCAGCCCGACAGAATCGTCCTGGCGAAACTAAATCCGCCCGACCGGTGAAAACAGTTGCAGTGGCTGAAACTCCATTCGGTGAGAGCGTAACGGCTAATGGAACTCTGGCGGCATTTGATCAGACGACTGTCAGCGTGAAAGTACCCGGTCGAGTTCGGATCATCAACGTCGACCTTGGCACCCCTGTTAAGCGTGGTCAGGTAATCGCTCAACTCGAACCTGGCGATTACGAGTTAAGAGTTCAACAATCCGAAGCGGCTCTCGCTCAAGCGCGAGCTCGTCTGGGTCTCGCACCCGATGGTACGGATGATCGAATTGATCCAGAACAGACGGCTACAGTCCGACAAGCTAGAGCAGTACTGGACGAGGCGCGGTTCAGTCGAGACCGAGCGGCACGATTGGTTGAGCAGGGTGTGATTGCCAAGGCCGAATTCGACACCGCCAACGCAACATTCAAAGTAGCGGAAGGTCGCTATCAGGATGCATACGAGGAGATCCGTAATCGTCAGGCAGTGTTGGCCCAGCGTCGCTCCGAGCTTGCACTCGCACGGCAACAACTAAAGGACACTGCTGTTGTTGCGCCGCTTGATGGTGTTGTTCAGGAGAAACGTACGAGTGCAGGAGAATATCTGGCCGCGGGCACACCAGTTGTAAATATTGTGCGAATGGACCCGCTAAGACTCCGCGCAGAGATTCCTGAACGTGAGTCCCGTACGGTTCGCAATGGCCAAAACGTGCGTGTTACGGTTGAAGGCGATCCGACCGTTTATATAGGCCAAATCATGCGGTTGAGTCCGGTGATAGCCGAACAGAATCGAATGCTCGTAGTTGAAGCCGATGTACGCAACAACGGTAAGTTACGACCAGGATCGTTTGCACACGCTGAGATCGTTACGAACGATTCAAAGATGGCAATCACTGTTCCGAATAACACGATTGTTACATTCGCCGGAATCGAAAAAGTAATAGTGGTTCAGGATGGTAAGGCTTTGGAGAAGCCCATCACTACCGGTCGACGAAGTGCGGACTTCACCGAGATAGTTTCTGGTGTGAATCTGGGTGAAAAGGTCATCATAGATCCCGGAAATCTGCAATCGGGCCAACCAGTCCAAGTGGTGGATTGAGCTGACCAAGCTCAGGGAAAATAGGTACAAGAACAAAGATCAGGGTAAATGCAAAAACTAGCCGAGATATGTATCCGTCGTCCGGTCTTCGCAACGATGATCGTGTTGTCTCTGGTTGTGATTGGAGCTGCGGGTTTCTTCAGGCTCGGTGTTGATCGGTTTCCTTCAGTTGACCTCCCAACTGTCAGCGTGCGCACCGGTCTTCCCGGTGCAGCCCCCGAAGAAGTTGAATCTCTCGTTACACAAAAAGTTGAAGAAGTTATCAATACCGTCGACGGTATCAGCGAACTTCGTTCGGTGTCGGGACAGGGAACTTCTGTCGTTATTGCCACCTTTAAACTCGATCGCAATTTAGAGACGGCAACACAGGACGTTCGCGATCGCGTTAACACACTTGGTCGAAATATTCCTGAAGACGCCACTCCTCCGGTGGTGCAAAAGTTTGATAACGACAGTACACCCGTACTTACCTTGTCGCTTTCCGCAGATCGTTCGTTGCGTGAGTTGACGGAACTGGCCGACAAAACTGTACGCGTGCAATTAGAACGAGTGGGTGGCGTTGGCGAGGTTAGAGTTGTCGGCGGTTTGGATCGCGCTATCAATGTATGGATCGACGCAGATCGGCTCGCCGCTTATCAGATTTCGATCTCCGACATTCGTCAGGCTTTAACCCGCCAAAATGCTGACGTTCCCGGCGGCAACGTAGTTACTGGAAAAGAAGAATTAACACTACGCACGCTTGGTAGATACACGGATCCGCGTCAATTTGAAGATCTTGTAATTGCTAACGTTAATGGCTTCCCAGTGAAGTTAAGAGACGTTGGCCATGTTGAGGATGGAACAAAAGAACAGCGTTCGCTGGCTCGATTGAATGGAGTCCCAACTGTCACTCTTGACATTCGACGCCAGTCTGGCGCGAATACCGTAGAGGTGATCAATGGAGTGAAAGCGGCGCTCTCACGCGTCAACGCTCAACTGCCTCAGGACGTAAAACTCGAGGTCATTCGCGATCAGTCACGTTACATCGAAGCCGCGCTACATGAAATACAAACCCACCTGATTCTGGGAAGTATTCTCGCTAGTCTCGTTGTGCTCGTGTTTATGCGATCGTGGCGCTCAACACTGATCGCAGCCGTCGCGATTCCGTGTTCGGTTATTTCCACGTTCGGGATGATGCGTGCTCTCAATTTCACGCTGAACAGTGTCACGATGTTGGCGCTGGTTTTGATGGTTGGCGTGGTTATCGACGACGCAATCGTGGTGCTGGAGAACATCTTCCGGTTTATCGAAGAGAAGCGAATCAACCCGAGGGAGGCCGCGAAGGAAGCCACGAAAGACATCGGTCTGGCTGTACTGGCCACAACCTTGTCGCTGGTTGTTATTTTCCTACCAGTGTCTTTCATGTCATCGATATCCGGTAGATTTCTATATCAGTTTGGAATCACTGCCGCGGTCGCCATCATGGTCAGTCTTTTGGTGTCGTTCACACTGACGCCAATGATGAGCTCGCGTTTAATTCGTGTCACTGATGCGAAGGGTGGTCATGAGTCGCCGGCATCTCGACGCGGTTTCTATCGTTGGATTGATGCCGGTTATTCATCGATGCTCGGTTTCGCCATGCGACATCGAGTCGCAGTCGCTGTCGTCGCTTTCGCTACCGTGCTGACAACCATTCCGCTTTACCGCGCTGTCAAGCAGGAGTTTATCCCGACGAATGTTGATGAGGCCGAGTTTGAAGTAAGTGTGAACGGTCCTGAAGGAACCAACCTGGCAGTCATGAACGAAACGATCAGCGCAATGGAGAAAGATATTGCGTCGATTCCAGGTGTGCGGATAGTGCTTTCGTCAGTTGGCGGAAACTTCCTCGGTGGCGTCAATCAAGGTGGCGCGTACGTGCGTATCGCACCGCACGAAGAAAGAACCTTGTCCTTTACGAAGTTGTGGGCGGAGACAAAAAAGGGGAATCCTTTCAACGCGTTCAGAGGTAACTACAGTCAACAGGACGTGATGAGTGAGGTTCGTAAAACTCTGCAAAAATACTCGCCGATGAGAATCGGCGTGCGGAACGCTCAATCGTTTAACTTCGGTGCTGGCGGGCGCACCGATATCGACTTTGTTTTCAAAGGCCCTGATCTGGTGGCACTTTCCGGTTACGCTGATGATTTAGTCGAAAGATCGAAACAGTTAGGCGGCATCGTCGACGCAGACACAACTCTAAAACTGAACAAGCCCGAGTTGCGAGTTGTTATCGATCGCGAGCGTGCTGCCGACCTTGGTGTTGACACCTCCGACATCGCAACAAGTCTGCGATTGATGGTTGGTGGTGAAGAACAGGCTTCAAGATTTAGAGACGAATCAATCAATGAAGACTACGACGTTCAGTTGAGATTGACTGAGGCCGATCGAAGTGATGTGGGCACGATCAGTAGACTGTATGTGCCATCCTCGTCTGGCAAGTTGGTTAGACTCGATAACCTGGTGAAGATTAGGCGTGACACTAGTCCGTCGCGTATCGATCGCCTGGATCGTGAACGACAGGTTTCAGTGCGAGCATCGGTAGCGCAGGGCTACGCGCTGGCAGATCGAATTGAGGCACTACGTGGCGCAGTCGCCCAAATGAATTTACCGACAGCCTATACAACTACAGTCTCCGGACGTGCGAGGGAACTTGAACGAACCTTTACGGAGTTCATTTGGGCCTTCATCCTCTCGATCATCTTCATGTACATGATTCTTGCCTCACAGTTTGAGAGCACGGTCCACCCGATAACTATTCTTTTGAGCTTGCCACTGTCTGTTCCGTTCGCACTCTTGTCGCTTTGGGGAACCGGCGACACGCTTAACCTGTATTCTGCCCTGGGTGTGCTTGTCTTGTTTGGTGTGGTGAAGAAGAACGCGATTCTGCAGATCGATCACATGAACAGTTTGCGAGCCCGTGGAATGGAACGATCTGAAGCAATCATGCAGGGAAATCGTGATCGACTTCGTCCGATCCTAATGACGACTCTTGCTTTGGTAGCCGGCATGTTGCCGCTTGCTTTAGGTACAGGACCGGGAGCTGAAGAGCGGCGTTCGATTGCGGTAGTTGTTATTGGCGGGCAATCGCTTTCACTTCTGTTGACGCTGATTGCGACCCCAGTGGTCTACTCTCTGCTCGACGATCTTGGATCAACTGCTCGTTGGCGTCGGTTCATCAGTTCGGTTGCGGCCGTTCCTGAACGAATCCGCATGCGGTTGAGACCACGGCGGAGGCCAGCTGAAGAAGCCGCAGCTGAGCGAAGTTCAGTTGAAGGGCGCGATGATCAGATACAGGCAGGCGTCGGCGGCGACTAGTCCTTTAAGTATTGTAGTTTGATACCTTCCGATCCAATTTACGGAGTAAAGCGGGCCAGGCGAGTTGTCCGCGACCTCCCTTGGTCACAATCTCTTCCTGCGCTGGAATCTGTTTCAAAATCTGTCCCGGGATTGAAATCAATTTCTTACCTCCAGACTGGGCCATAATCTGAATCCGACAGGCTCGTTCCAGCAAAAACATTGATAAGAATGCGTCCGCAACCGTTCGTCCCACGGTAAGCAATCCATGATTGCGCAAGATGAGAAAAGTATTCTTACCGAGATTGTTTACCAGCCGCGGCTTTTCGTCGTCGTTGACTGCCAGTCCTTCGTAATCGTGATAACCAAGTGAGGCAAGAACAAACAACGCTTGCTGTGAGATCGGTAAGAGTCCCTCTTCCTGGGCTGAAACGGCAATTCCACAATCCGTATGGAGATGTAAAACGCAGAGCGCGTCTTCCCGAGCCGCATGGACCGCACTGTGTATCGTGAATCCAGCAGGATTGATTTTGTAGTCAGTTTCCATCACGATGTTTCCCTCGAGATCAACTTTTACTAAGCTCGAGGCAGTGATTTCTTCAAACATCATCCCATACGGATTGATTAAGAAATGATGTTCTGGTCCAGGAACTCGTGCGGAGATATGGGTGAATACCAGGTCATCCCAACCGTAGTCAGCAACCAGTTGATACGCCGCCGCTAAATCGACACGTACCTGCCATTCTTCCGGAGAAACTAAATCTCGCACATTTGATTGTTTCGCTTTTTCAGGGCTGCTCATGATTTTCCTTTCACTTCTGTTTGTAGGGTCTCGCTCGGCATCCGTATAACATCCTGCCAGCCCGACACATCTGCCCGAAGTCTGCTGACCAGATCATTGCGTAGTTCTCTTAGTCGCTCACTCAGGTGGACCGGATAGTTGTCGATGTCAACGAAACGCTTCCGCTGCTCTTCGACAAAGACCTTTTGTTTCACGATGGAGGGAATCGACGAGTGCTGTCCGTTTTCCCAGAACGGGACGAGCAGACGATCAACCCGCGTAGCTCGATCAATCTCTACTACATCGTCGTTAAGACCGATGACATCTCCGACATAGTTGCCGACTTCATCGCTCCCGCGAAACAGTTGGAGCTTGCCGGGTAGCGTTATCTTCTCGGGTGAGTTTGATGCTTTCAGGGTAGGCAGGCCCTTCATCAAACACAGCTTGAAAATAACACCGGCGACTGCGGGTACCTCGCTAGATAGTTTAGTACCGATCCCAAATCCGTTGACCTCCGGAAATTCGGAAATAATTTGTCTCACTTTAGGGACATCGAGATCCCCGGTGAGGTTCGGACGCAAACCCGGCAAACCATTCGCTTCAAAGAAACGTAGACACCATTCACCCAATTCAGCCAAATCACCGGAATCGACGCGGAATCCCTTGAATGCTCGTCGTCGTTCTTCAGTCGAGGTAGCAGCCATCGCAGCGTGAACGGCACCCATATAAACGTCGATCGTGTCGAGCAGCAGAGTGGTTCCGTTCGGATTAGCGTCGAGCCATCGCTCAAACGCAACCTGCTCGAAATGCTTTGGCTTTCCGGTGCGCGGCTCAATTTCTGGATGGTCCATGTATTCGATGTACGCCTGTTGCCAGTAGTGAGCCTCGGTTCCGACCGCCGGGATATCAAGCCGGTGCGCAGCTTCCATATTTGAGGTGTCGTTGAAGCCGCCGATAAAAGCATAAACAGCGATATCGACCGCGCGTTCGATGTCGCCATTCCGTCGTAGAGAAAAATCTGAAAGCCAGCGCTTGTCGCCTGCTGCCATGCGAAACTGCATAGCCGTACTGGCTGTAGTCATGGGCAGATCGAACGCATGTTCAAATTTGATTTCCTGGGCCTGTGTCAATCCGAAGGCCCCACTGATATCGGCAAAGGGTTCTTGCGCAAAAACTATAGTACCGGGACGAACGGTCCTTATCGTTCCGACGAACTGAATATCTTCGATGGCCTTGGCAAACAGTTGTAAGCCACCACGATCCTGCTCTAGAAATCTAAGCCGTGGGCGATCTATCTGCCCGTCTACTAGCAGTCGTACAAGGCGTTCGTGTCCGAGACAGGGAGCAAAAGGAAGTTTACGTTGCGTTATGTAGAAGGTTGCTTCCGCATCGCTGAGTCGCTCGTTGTGCAATCGAGTGACGTCTTTGAATGACGCATCACCCATTGCAGCGTGATACCGATCAATGTTTAAGGTACCCATAGCAGTTGGAATAAGCTGAGGGGTTAGCTATGCCCTAACAAGGCAATCGTATTCTTTGGTTGCCGATACTAATTGGCCAGTTTGGTCCAATACTATTTTACGAGTCCCGGCTCATTGCTCTCAACTATTTCTGCTCCGGCTTCTCGCATCTCCTTTATTGCTCGCTCACCATCGCCTGGTTCTACATTAACCGCACGCATTGCGTCCTTGATCGCTTTTACGTCAAATCCTTCCTTTACCGCGTCAAGCACAGTGTTCTTTACGCAGTAGTCGGTGGTTAGACCGCCGATGAGAACTTCTTTGATTCCCTGATCACGCAACTGAGTCGCAAGATCGGTTTCATCGAAAGCTGAATAACTATCTTTGTCGCCGAGTCCTTTGGAAATTACTACAATTCGCGAATCGTCTCTGAGTTCGTGATGAAACTCGGCCCCGTGGGTGTTCTGGACACAGTGTGTGGGCCAGGTGCCTCCATGAGCGGCAAAATGTTTTGTCTTAGGCGGATGCCAATCTCTTGACATGTAAACGGGGGATCCACGTTCCAGAAAGCGATCGATCAGATTGTTGAGTGGAGCGACCACTTCGTCCCCACGCTCCACAGCCAACGAACCACCCGGACAAAAATCGTTCTGGACGTCTACAACTAAGAGTGCTTGTTTTCCCTTGTTTTCCATCGCGTCTTTATTTTCACTCTAAGCGGCTCGAAACAAAAGTGCAAAATTAGCGGCCTGGTCCGCTCCTTCCCTTTTCACAACTGGTGATAAACTCTAGTCACACTAAACGGGAAGGTTGGATTCACTATGAGCAACGAACAATTGCCTCATCAGTTGGCCGAAAGTGTCAATGCGGTCATACAAACAGCGCAACAATTAGATGTCGCAAAGAGAATTTGGCGAAAGGATGGGTCACTCTGGAAGACTGATGATTCGAATCAGAAGATCATCAAGAATGCGCTGGGCTGGTTGACAGTACCTGACGAGATGTTGGCCGTTGCTGATGAGTTAACGGAATTTGCTAACGTGATCAGAAATCGTGGTTTCAAACACGTAATGGTTTGCGGTATGGGCGGCTCTTCGTTGTGTCCCGAGGTCCTGGAACGAACTTTTGGTCCACAAGCCGGTTTTCCGGAATTACTTGTTCTCGACTCCACTGATCCGGACGTGATATTCGATCTGACTAATAGAATCGAAATTGAACACTGCCTCTTTCTCATAGCTTCCAAATCCGGCACTACAACTGAACCGAATGTCTTCTACAAGTTTTGGTATGACCAGGTGAGTAAGCGGAGCTCAAACCCGGGAGAAAACTTTATCGCTATTACTGATCCAGGTTCTCCAATGGCTGAGGTTGCCGATAAACTCGGATTTCAACGTACCTTTCTCAACCAGGCCGATATCGGTGGAAGATACTCGGCCCTGTCGTACTTCGGTATGGTGCCCGCTGCATTGATGGGAATCGACGTGCACAAGTTTCTTGAGCGCCAAGCACGCGCAGCAGATGTGCTCAGCGGTTATGCCAGTCGATCGAAATCCCGCGCTAGGTCTGGGTGCAATCATGGGCGAGTGCCAGCGGAACGGTCGCGACAAGCTGACCTTAATTCTGGATTCTAAGATTGCGACGTTAGGGCTATGGATAGAACAACTCGTGGCGGAGAGTACGGGCAAGGAAGGGAAGGGAATCTTGCCGGTTGCTGGTGAGTCATTGGGGTCGCCCTCTGTTTATGGCGATGACCGATTGTTTGTTTCAATATCAGTTGGACCAGCGAAGGAAACAAAGCAAGCTTTGGATCTGTTATCTGAGGCGGGACACCCAGTCGTCTATCGAGAGTTGGGTGATTTCTATGATCTTGCTGCTGAGTTTTTTGTTTGGGAGTTTGCAACCGCTTGCGCTGGTTGGCGGATGGAAATAAATCCATTCGATCAACCCAATGTTCAAGAGTCAAAAGATGCAACTAGGAACTTACTCGAGATCTTTTCGCGAGACGGCAAGCTGCCAGAGCAAACCAAACTAGTTGCTGACGATCGAATTGCTCTGTTTGTAGAGGGAGCTACTGGCGAATCCCTTCCGCGAACGTCGGTATTCGATGCACTACGAGCGCATACGGCGTCGATAAAGACAGGTGATTACATTGCCTTTCTGGTTTATTCGGAGGAGACGCGTGAGGTAAACGAAAAACTCGAAAAGGTGAGATTACTCCTGCGTGATTCGACGCGCTGTGCGACAACAATTGGATACGGTCCGCGATTCTTACACTCAACCGGCCAACTGCATAAAGGTGGTACAGACGAAGGAGTCTTCTTTCAAATCACCGCCGGGGACAAGAATGACTTCCCAGTGCCAGGCGAACCCTACACCTTTAATGTTCTGAAACAAGCCCAGGCTTTGGGCGATTTTCATTCCCTGGCGACCCGTGGTCGAAGGGCAATCAGGGTGGATTTAGGTGCAGACACAGGGACTGGCCTTACGAGGTTCCTCGACTTGATCTCCCAGACTTTGTCCCTGAAAGCTGGGGTGACCTAAGAAATACCGCTTTTCCTGTCATCCTGACTGCCTTAAATTGGTACCGCAAAAGCCTTCTTTATGTCAGCCAGTGCCTTTTCTGGAAACACATCTGTAATCGACGTCTGTTAACTTCAGACATCCCCCACGACGATGGTGAGGCACAAGAGTTGCCGGATAAAAAGGGGCAACTCGAGCCCTCGAACCCTGCCAGTTCTTGGAGGAGGACAACGTCGCAATGAAGTTTGTAGAGAAATTTTTCAAACACGAACTCGCCATAGACCTCGGAACAGTTAACACACTCATTTTTGATCCAGACAAAGGGATTTTGCTCAACGAACCTTCGGTCGTGGCCATCGATCAATACGACGGTGAAGTGATCGCTGTGGGTCATAAAGCATTGAAACTATTGGGACGCGAGCCCAAAGGTGTTGAGGTACATCGCCCGATCAGATCGGGGACAATCTACAATTTTGAAGTAACGCAGAAGATGCTAAGAGACTTCCTGAAACATGTTATGGATGGCTACAGGCGTGGACACTTTGTCGTCGGCGTTCCTGGATCGGCGACAGCTGTGGAACAACGATCTGTTCGGGATGCAGCCCGAGACGCAGGTGGTAGTAGGATTGAACTCGTCGACGAAGGATTGGCTGCGGGCTTGGGTGCCGGACTTAGTTTCGATGATGAGCGCGCGCATCTTGTAGTAGATATAGGTGGCGGGACTACGAATATAGCCGTTGTAGCTTCGGGTGGTGTTGTTTCATCGCTTAGCTTACCTGTTGCTGGAAATACAATGGACGAAGCAATCCGTGATTACCTTCGTACCAATCATTTTTTGCAGATTGGTGAATACACCGCTGAAGCTATTAAGAAAGAGTTTGGTGCGTTAGTAGATGAAGACAGTAAGGAACGCACACTCGAAGTGGTTGGTAAGAATTTGCGTGACGGTTCGCCGGGAGCGATTCAGTTTTCTTCCGAAGAAGTGAAAGAAGCTCTTGAGTCGGTCATTTCTGAGATTGTCTCTGGAGTGCGTAAAGTGATCGAAGAGGCTCAGCCAGAAGCTGTAGCTGATATTTATTACTCAGGCGTGATACTCACTGGCGGAGGTTCACTGCTCAAAGGCATGAAGGAACGATTACAAAGTGATCTGAAACTTCATGTGAGCGTTCCCGAAGATCCTACGACTACAGTTGTGATGGGAGCCGGCGCGCTTTTATCCGCGCCTGAACAATTGTATCGCTGCGCTATTCGTCAGAATCTTCCAGTATGGCAAGCATCGGAAGAGTTGGTTGTTAGCTGGTAATAGCCGACCTTCTCGGAAAATGGCAACGACCAAGCGGAGCTCATTAGCTTCAGCTTGGTCGTTTTGCTTTAGATCAGTTCTGGGCTTAGCACCTGACGTATCCAAGTAGCCAAAAGACAATTATGAAAATCAGTATGGTAGAGATACAGCCACCTCCAAATTTGTAAGCGGCAGCACCGGCCAATAACCCTCTAAGTGGACCTTGCATTCAATCCTCCTGAAAATGGACCCGAATGAAATTCGGACAAAGAGTTAGCTTCTCGACTAACTGTGGCAACCTCAATGCCGAAAAGGTTATTTCGACCCAGCGTTCTTCAAGAGCTTAAGTAAAGCCCTTTCGGATTTGTGTAGAGCCCGTCCTCTGTATGAAGTGAGACTGTCGATAGAATTGAAGTAGTTATCCAGCACATGACCTCGTTCAAACTCCTGCAAGACACGAGGGGAGATGTACGAACCTCGGCAAACTGCAGGTGTGTTTCCAAGCACCTCGGCAGTCTCTTTAACAGCAGTAACAATCTTCTTCTTACGTAAGGTCTTATTTTCGATTCCTTCGGTTCCTTCACGAGCTAAGACGTTTGCGCAGATGAGTGTGCCTGCCCAGGTTCGAAAATCCTTGGCGCTAAAATTCTCGCCCATAATGCTTTTGATCTGAGCGTTGATTCGCGGTCTGGTAAGTTTGCAAAATTCGCCGCCACCGTTCTGATACTTGAAAACCGTTGGTCCAGGAATCTTGAGCAACTCCTTAATAACTGCCGCCACGCGTCGATCTCTTAATACCTGGTTCTGGCGAACGCCCGACTTGCCAGGAAAATCAAATTCGACAGAGTTGCTCCTGACCTTTACGTGGCTACGCCGAAGCGTTGCGATGCCATAGCTACCGTTTTCACTCGCGTAGACCTGACTCCCCGGTCGCATGAAACATGTTGAAAGGATTCTTAAGACCGCAGCCAGTACCGTGTCTCGTCCTAAATCCTGTTGCCGCAGATCGCGTGCGACTGTTGATCTTAAGGCGGGAAGACTCTGAGCAAACTTAATGAGACGTTGAAACTTTTTCGTTTCTTGTTGACGAGTATGATTTGCGTGGTAGAGGTACTGCCAACGTCCTGCTACATCTTTCCCGACAGCTTGAATACGACCTGTTGCGGCGGAGTTGATTGCGACATCTTTCCATGCGGGAGGAATTCGTAGGTCGTTGATTCTTTTAAGATCCGCCTTGACAATTCTTGAAGCATTGAAAGAGTGATAGCGGAATCCAGTTTTAGGAGATCCTAAACGCCGAATTCCGTTCTGTTGTAATCGCTCAAGTTGGGTCATAGCTCAAAAAAAGGCGGCGGAGAAACTATCTCAACGCCGCCGATCTTTCTGTGAATAGACTTCACTTTCTTTTCTGATCTCCACGATCACCTTGTCCGGGTGGTACGGTGTGTTTTGCAGTTTGTCTCCGGTCGTCTGTTAATGAGCGTCCCACATCAGTGACTTGGTCAAACTCGCCTTCCTCATTTCGTCGCACGTAACGTTTATCTTTTCCTGTATCGATCAATTCTCGGTGGCTCTTATGAGTTTCCTTTGCCATGTTCCCTCCTCGTGTAGCATTCCCGTACAACCTCACTTGCGGTTGTTCACTTCCAGATCAGTAAACTGTCGTCTTCTGATCGTTGAGGGCTAGCAGGGCAATATGGGTGCCAGCCCAAAAAGAGGCGATTCTCTTTCGAAAGTTGAAGAGTTCGCTGGGCGGGCGCGAGATTTGCACACTATTCCGGTAGTACTCGGAATCGCATCAATGATGGAGGCTCAGATGGCAGACAATGGAAGTGGTAGTACAGGTGTCGTAGCGGTCTTGGTGATTTTTGTGATTATCGTGGTCGCCGCTCTATTTGTGTTTGGTGGAAGAATGTTCAGTGGAAATAAGAGGATCGACGTAAATATTCAGACACCATCCAAGTAAAATGAACTTGATCAGAATCAGGGTTTCGGGCGACGCAGCTGCTGGAACCCTGGTCTGTTTTTCAATCTATTCGATCGAACGCCTCATTTTTCCTGCAGTATTGTAAGACTTAGGTAATCTAATGTCCTTCCGGTAGATTACCGACTACTTTCTGCTATAGTTTCTCACCACCATACGGTCTCGTTTAATTTAATTAGTGTCAATTTACCCTACCTCTTGTTTTCAACAATATAAGCCACTTTTGTCCTTTTGTTGACAGGTACCAAAGGGAGTCAATGCGAATTCTTCTATACAACCCAGATAACGGAGTCACTCGAAATTTCATGCCTCATCTTTGGATGTTTTTGCTCCAGGCATTAACTCCGCCGGAACATGAGGTCATTCTGATCGATGGCAATGCTCGAGCAATGTCGGATCAAGAGTTGGTTGATTTCATTCGTGAACAGAACGTTGGCCTTGTAGGCATTGGAGCGATGACGCGAATGATCGCGAGAGCCTATCGAGTGGCCGATGCGATCAGAGCGGCGGGAATTCCGGTTGTCATGGGTGGACCGCATGTGACTGAAGTACCCGACGAAGCGTTAGGTCGTTCTGGACCACGTCACGCAGATGCGGTCGCTCTTGGAGAAGCAGACGAAACTTGGCCATTGATTGTTGAAGACGCTGCTCGTGGAAAATTGAAAGAGGTCTATAAGCCCGAATCGGAAAAGGGAGTAGATCGCAAACCCACCTTACAACCCTATCCAGTTATTCCCTGGGACTCACTTGATCTGAAGCAGTTCAGTTTGGTCCCAAAAGTATTCAGACCATTAATGTCGAAATTTGGCAGTGGTTGGGGAACTTTCCATGTTGTGCCTATAGAGACCGGTCGTGGCTGTCCTTATGGTTGCGAGTTTTGCACTGTCACAGGTTTCTTTGGAGACTCAATTCGCTTTCGTACCAATGAAAGTGTGGTTGAGGAATTACTGCGCTTAAAGGCCAGGGCCGCTCGAGAACGGGGTCAGATAGCAGTCTTTTTCATCGACGACAATCTCGCAATAAATATCAAGCGTACAAAATCGCTGTTAAGAGAAATCATCGCTGCTGATGCACAACTGCCGTGGGTCGCTCAGATCAGTGCCAATCTTTTGCGTGATGAGGAACTCGTTGATCTAATAGCCCGGTCTGGCGGGAAATGGATCTTTATCGGGATGGAGTCAATCGATCCGACGAACATGGCCGACGTTAACAAGAACTTCAGTAAGCCGGGTGAGTATTCGGCGGTGCTTGCGCGCCTTGCACAGAGAAACGTCTACGCTATTACCTCATTTATTTTCGGAATGGATAATGACACCGTGGGCGTCGCAGGTAGAACCTTGAATGAGATTAATTCGTGGCCACCGGGGCTCCCGGTGTTCGGTCAGTTGACCCCATTTCCAGCAACGCCACTCTATGACCGTCTGAAGAGCGCTGGCCGATTGACTCGTCCGACTCACTGGTTGGACTTTGCTCCGTTTGTGATGGCTCACAATCCGCTCAAGATGACGATCGAGGAAGCGCGACTGGAAACAAATAAGGCCTGGTCAGCTTCGTATAGTGCAGAGCGCAACCGCGAAGTTGACGTTTCCATGAGTGACGCTCCGCTGCAATACCGAATCAGTCACTTGGTGGCACGTCTTTTCTTTCGCGGGATCTATTTCCCTCAAATGGGCTTGTGGTCGTGGCTCAAGGTTATCGGTCAGAATCGCCACACAATCGCACGAATCTCCAGAGACTCCGCCAAAGCAATTCTCAGATCTAAAAACAGAGAGAAAACTCTGAGTGAAGCTGCTTTAACGACGCCGCGGTGACTAGCCCAAATGAAACCTGGGCCTTAGACCGCTCTTCTGCCTGTCACCAAATTAATAATCAGAACTACGACCGCTACAACGAGTAAGAGGTGAATCAATCCACCGCCAACATGAGATAGCATTCCAATCAGCCATAGTACGAGCAGAATAACTAGAATCGTCCATAACATAGAAGTCGGTCTCCTTTTCGATACAACCTGACGTTAATCATTACTCCTTATGCGAAAGAGCAATGTTCATGCCGGATGGCGGGGGTTGTTCGGTGACGCCATTCTAGTTGATTTTCCGGCTTACGGATATTGTTTTGAGCGGCGCGCAGTCGCAGAATTTCTGAGAACGCTATTGGGGAGTGACGCATCAGAATAGGTCGGATCCGAACTGTGAGGTTCGAAAGAGTGGGTGAATGATACGCTTTTCGGGTGCTCAACAAGCCTGTATTTACCAATACAACTCCCGATTTTACAATCATTTAGGAGAGCTATTTAAGCCGTAAAGCATTTTGAGGTTGTGGGATTTTTCCGGATTGGTTGCGAAACATTTGACAAATTTAAAACTGTAACTATAATGGTTACAAAAGAGGGAGAGGCGAGACCGCCGGACACGATTTATCTATGTCAACGAATAGCCGATTCGCCGTTGCAGTTCATGTTTTGAGCTTGATGGCCTGGTCGGGAGAAGAACCGCTCAAATCGGAACAAGTAGCTGACAGCGTTAACACCAATCCGGTCGTCATCAGACGAATGTTGCTGGAACTGGCGGATGCCGGTTTAGTGGTCTCGCAAACTGGTTCACTCGGCGGATCGCGATTGGCCAACGATCCGGCGAAGACTACTCTGCTTGATGTTTATCAGGCGCTGGAGTACGGCGGGGTATTTTCGCTTCACAGGCAACCTCCAAGTCAGGATTGCCCGGTTGGGGTAAACATCGAAACAGTGTTGAGCGACGTGCTAAAAGAGGTCGACTCGGCTGTTGAACAAGTACTGGAAAAGATCACTATTAACGACGTAGTCCAACGTCTGAAGCCGTGCGTGGGAGCGTCGACGGCAAAGGCAAACGGTAAGGTAACCAAGAAAAAAGAGTACGGCCGGGAGCAGATTTCTTTGCCTGAATTGCGCGCAGGTGCAAAGAACCGAAGAACTAAGGCTCTTCGAACTGCATAACGAACCGCGAGAAAGGAATATTCCATTTTGTCCAGGCTTGAAAAAGATCAAAGCGGTATTGACTTGATGAATTCAGTCAAGGGCGACTTCGTCAGTATGAGCGAGGAACTGACTGACGATGCCGTGTCGATCCAGGATATCGACGAAGTTTTACAGACCCTCGAACGCGCCACCAGTAGCGAAACCGAAACTGAAGAGCCTTTGATCGAGGAATCCTCTTCATCGGTTGAGTCAGACGAAGCAATGAATGAAGAGGTTGAGCTCGACCTCTCTGCTGGTGAGATGGATAAGACGTCCGACCCGATTCGTGTCTACATGCGAGAGATGGGTGTCGTGCCACTCCTCACTCGAGAACAGGAAGTTTCGATCGCCAAGCGAATTGAGAGAGGACAGAAACGAGCGGAGAAGGCGATTGCTCGATCACCGATTGCCGTTGTCGAACTTTTTAGAATCGGCGACGAATTGGCGGAAGGCAAACTCAACATACGCGACGTCGTGGCTTTCTCTGATCAGATGGAGACTGAGGAGCACGAAGATCGCAGCGAAGAGTATTTGCAGTGGACAATCGAAGGACTGCAAAACATTAGACTGCTTTACAAGCGAGGTTTGAAGGAGTTCGAGAAGTATGCTTCTGAGTACAAGATTGCTCGTGGCAAAAAATCCAAGAAACTTCTGCGCTATCGCCGTAAATTGGCTCGTACGCGTCTTGAGATCGCTCAGGAAATCCGAGGGCTACATCTAAAGGAAGCGGCACGCCAACGTCTTATTTCAGCTATCGGCGAAGTCTTCAAAGAAACTCGTACGCTCGAACGTGAAGTTGACGGCAATACGGAGAAACTAAAGCGTAAGGGTCTGAAGCCAGATAAGCTAAAAGAGTTTCGCAAGAATATTGCAGTTGCCAAGAAGCGACTAAAAGAGATCGAAGAAGAGCATCATCTGTCGCCGCTTGAGATAAAGCGTTCACATCAGATGATTGCTGTCAGTGAAGCCCAAACGGCACAGGCGAAACATGAACTGACCGAAGCTAACTTGAGGTTGGTGGTTTCGATTGCGAAGAAGTATCAAAATCGCGGTTTGCAATTCCTGGATCTAATCCAGGAGGGCAATCTCGGTCTCATGAAGGGTGTCGATAAGTTTGACTGGCGTCGTGGTTACAAGTTCTCGACTTATGCAACATGGTGGATCCGTCAGGCTATTACGCGAGCGATCGCAGACCAGGCAAGGACGATCCGTATTCCGGTGCACATGATCGAGGTTATCAATAAGCTGAAGAACACGTCGCGAGAGTTGGTCCGTGAACTAGGGCGAGAGCCTACGACCGAAGAGATTGCCAAGAAGATGGATACATCGGTCGACAAGGTCCGGAAGGCTCGTAAGTTGATGCAGGATCCGATCTCCCTGGAAACCCCAATCGGTGAGAATGGCGACTCTCAACTAGGAGATCTGATTGAAGACAAATCGAGTGAGAGCCCTGCGGCTCGAGTTATTACCTCGAACCTTCGTGAGATCGCTGGAGACGTATTACAAACTCTGAGTCCTCGTGAAGAGCGTGTCATACGTTTGCGGTTTGGATTGGACAATGGTGGCCACGAGCGAACCCTTGAAGAAGTGGGCCAGAACTTTAATGTGACTCGCGAACGAATTCGACAAATCGAGGCGAAGGCGTTGCGCAAACTCAGACACCCATCGAGGGCACGTCTGCTTAAGAACTTCCTCGAAGGCGAAGGCTGAGAGGACCGCAAGACTATTTGAAATTGGTTTATTTGGAGAATGGAGCGACAAGACAATGAGTGAATTTGTGAAGGAAGTAACCGATAGTTCCTTTGAGAAGGATGTACTCGGATCAGGCAAGCCGGTTTTAGTAGATTTTTGGGCAGAGTGGTGTGCGCCGTGTCGAATGTTGGCGCCTACAGTTGCTGCCGTCGCAGAACACTATGGTGAGAGTGCCAGCGTTGTGAAATTGAACGTGGACGATAATCCTTCGACTGCCCAACGTTATGGTATCAAGGGTATTCCAACTCTCATCCTCTTCCGCGATGGTAAAGAGGTCGAACGAGTAGTTGGTGCGACCAGTAAAGAGTCGATCACTCGCATGGTCGAGAAATATGTCGGAGTGGTGAAAGCCTAACCGCATCTTCAACTGATCGAGTTATTAAGGCCGAGCGTCAGCGCGCTCGGCCTTTTGCTTTTAATGGCGAAGTTAATTCGTTCGGCTTTGCATCTCGGAGAGGAGTTAGCCACAATAAGATTGTTCCGTCTGCGAGGTAAATATGGATCAACCAAAAGCAACGCGACTCATTGTCGGCATAACCGGCGCTACTGGAACAATCTTTGGCGTTCGGTTGTTACAGATGCTTCATGGCTCGGGCGTTGAAACACATCTAGTGATGAGCAAGTGGGCAACCAGAACCTTGGCTCACGAAACTACTCATTCCAGCCAGGAAATACAGGAGTTGGCGACTAAGAGTTATCCGATTGGTGATCAGGGCGCTGCAATTTCGAGTGGCTCCTTCGTAACACTCGGAATGGTAATAGCGCCATGCAGCATGCGAACCCTGGCTGCTATTGCGCATGGCCTGGGTGACAACCTGATTCACCGCGCAGCAGATGTCATCCTCAAGGAACGTCGCAAACTGGTGCTTGTTGTTCGAGAGTCCCCATTTAATGAGATTCATCTTGAAAACATGTTGAAGCTTGCTCGGATGGGAGTTGTGATTCTTCCCCCGGTTCCCGCTTTCTACAACAATCCTCAGAATCTCGACGACATGATTAATCACATTACAATGAGGGTCATAGATCAGTTTGATATTCATCTCGACGTCATGAACCGCTGGGACGGAATCTTGCTTGATCAAAAGCGGAGTACGTCGGAAGCAGAGTAGGAGGACAACATGGGAGAGACTGTTGTATTTGCGAGCAATGGTAGTCAGGCCAGCGGTTATCTTGCAGTACCTGAAGCTGGCAGTGGTCCTGGAGTAGTTGTCATTCAGGAATGGTGGGGACTGGTGGATCACATAAAGGATGTATGTGATCGTCTGGCTAAAGAGGGATTTGTTGCCCTTGCGCCGGACTTGTATCACGGTACCACCACGAAGTCTCCGGATGAGGCTGGCAAACTGATGATGGCCCTGCGCATAGATGAGGCTGAAAAGGATTTGGCGGGTGCTATCAATTATTTGTTAACGCATAGTGCGACCATTGGAGACAAGGTCGGAACAATTGGTTTTTGTATGGGAGGCGCACTTTCGCTGTACGCAGCTACGAAGAACCCGAAAGTGGGAGCATGCATTGTCTTTTATGGTGGTCATCCAAATGTGAAACCAGACCTGCCAAATCTTCAAGCTCCGGTCCTTGGAATTTATGGTGCCAATGATCGCTCTATTACACCGGCTGTTGTGAAGGAGTTACAAAGACAGTTGGAGTCTTTAGGAAAATCGATTGAAGTACATATCTACGAGAACGCGGACCACGGTTTCTTCAATGACACTCGTGCTCAAGTCTACAATGCAGAAGCTTCAGCAGACTCATGGCGTCGCTCGTTAGCATTTCTACGCCAACATCTGTCGTGATCGTTTTTTGCCTATGTGTCAAGGCAGCTAATGAGGCCACCGGCTTGCCCGGTGGTCACTCACGCACATTGCTATGAAGAATGCTAAGCAGAATTCCAGGAGGCCACCGCCTTGTGCGGTGGTTTTTCACGTTCGATCGCAATAGAGAATCTCTGCATCAGCTTTAATTAAGAACTCAAAACGTGAAACACCACCGGGCAAGCCGGTGGCCTCAGAGGATTCCCCCTTAGTTTCCTTTGTAGCAACGTGCGTGAGTGACCACCGGACAAGCCGGTGGCCTCCCGGAATGCTCGTTAGCTTTCTTCGAAACAACGTGCGTGAGTGACCACCGGACAAGCCGGTGGCCTCCCGGAATGCTCGTTAGCTTTCTTCGAAGCAACGTGCGTGAGTGACCACCGGACAACGTGCGTGAGTGACCACCGGACAAGCCGGTGGCCTCCCGGAATGCTCGTTAGCTTTTCTTCGAAGCAACGTGCGTGAGTGACCACCGGACAAGCCGGTGGCCTCCCGGAATGCTCGTTAGCTTTCTTCGAAGCAACGTGCGTGAGTGACCACCGGACAAGCCGGTGGCCTCCCGGAATGCTCGTTAGCTTTTCTTCGAAGCAACGTGCGTGAGTGACCACCGGGCAAGCCGGTGACCTAACTTTGCTGACGCTCGTTAGTAGTGATAGTTTAGTGTTCCAGTTTTCGTACTCGCTAGTTTCTACGGCACGCTTTCGTGTGCCAATGTCGTATCTAACAGCTTTACTTAGCCAAGAGGATGCCTGTTTATGACTATGTCTTCCTGCGCCGGTAGGATTTCTACGATTTCAAACTCACTTCTGTCATTCTTTTTGATCTCATTACTCGTTCTGTTGCCGCTTCGAGGTTTTGCGCAAGAACCAAAAGCAGCAAATGATGCTCCTCCCAAGGCAACACAAACTCCGGCAGCACCACAAGCTTCTCCAACACCGACTCCATCAACCACTCCGAAGCCTGAAGAGACTCGAACACCGGAAGCAGGACCGCGAGATCCGATGTCCACGCCTACTTTCAATGGACTCAGAATGAGATCAATCGGTCCGGCATTCACTTCTGGACGTGTTATCGGGTTCGCCGTTGAGCCAAACAATCCGTCAAAGTATTTTGTCGCGGTGGCGTCAGGTGGTGTCTGGAAAACAGTAAATGCAGGAAACACCTGGACACCAGTCTTTGATAATGAGGCGTCGTACTCAATTGGGGCCATTGTTCTCGATCCTAAAAACCCGCTCACGGTTTGGGTGGGAACAGGTGAGAATAACAGCCAACGAAGCGTGTCCTACGGAAACGGCGTTTACAAGTCGGAAGACGGTGGACGAAGTTGGAAGAATGTCGGACTCAAAACCTCAGAACACATCGGCCGAATCGCAATCGATCCTAAAGACTCCAATATTGTTTACGTTGCAGCTCAAGGTCCACTTTGGGGACCTGGTGGCGAACGGGGACTATTTAAAACAATTGACGGTGGCAAGACGTGGAAGAACATTCTCAATATCAGCGAGAATACTGGGATCACCGAAGTAGTTATTGATCCAAACGATCCCAACACCATTTACGCCGCTTCGTACCAACGGCGTCGTCATATGTGGACGTTGATCAATGGTGGACCGGAAAGTGCAATCTACAAGTCGACGGACGCCGGCGTCAGCTGGAACAAATTGCGTGTTGGCTTGCCGACAAGTGAGTTGGGTCGGGTTGGGTTGGCAATCTCTCCAGTAGACTCCAACGTTATTTATGCAACTGTCGAGGCCGCCGATCGAAAAGGGGGAATATTTCGTTCTTCAGATCGCGGTGGGAGCTGGGAACGACGCAATGAGTACGATACGACGGCAATGTACTATGCGCGCATCGTCGCAGATCCAAAGGATGTAGATCGCGTCTACATCATGAATGTCTTTTTGATGGTTTCCGATGACGGTGGACGCACGTTACGTCGCCTGGGCGAAAGATCAAAACACGTAGATAACCACGATATCTGGATCGATCCAGCTAACACCGATCATTACCTGGTCGGCTGCGACGGTGGTGTCTACGAGAGTTTTGATCGAGGAGCTACGTGGAATTTCAAAGACAATCTACCGATACCGCAGTTTTATGACATTACCACCGATAACGCCAAGCCTTTCTACAATATCTATGGCGGTACTCAGGACAATTTCAGTTTTGGTGGTCCATCACGCACACGTAGTGCGTCGGGTATCACAAATGCGGACTGGTTCGTAACTAACGGAGGAGACGGATTTCGTTCTCAGGTTGATCCCGAAGATCCCAACACCATCTATTCAGAACTGCAGAATGGGTCGTTGGTGCGCTTTGACAAACGCACGGGTGAAAGAATCGGGATTCAACCACAGGCCGGACGAGGCGAAGATCCATTGCGCTGGAACTGGGATTCACCATTCATTATCAGCCCTCACTCACACACGCGACTCTATTTCGGTGCAGACAAACTGTTTCGTACAGATGATCGAGGCGATAGCTGGCAGGTCATAAGTGGACAACTTTCGCGCAATCTTGATCGAGACAAGCTTCCGGTGATGGGAAAAGTCTGGGGCATCGACGCAGTCGCTAAAAACGCATCTACCGCTTTTTTTGGCAATGCCTCAGCAATTACAGAATCGCCGAAGAAAGAAGGACTAATCTATGTCGGAACCGACGATGGCCTTATTCAGATAACCGAAGATGGAGGGAAGAACTGGCGTAAGGTCGAAAAATTTCCGGGCGTTGGTGACGTGGCTTATGTGAGTCGCATTATTGCTTCAAACCATGATGCGAACACTGCCTACGCAAGTTTTGATAACCACCAGAATGCTGATTTCAAACCTTATCTATTGAAGACAACTGATGCAGGGAGAACCTGGGTGTCGATCAGTAGCAATCTGCCACAGAATGGTCCAGTGCTCGCAATCGCTGAGGATCACGTAAATCCTGGTCTACTTTTCGCTGGTACCGAATTTGGACTGTTCTTCTCAATCGACGGTGGACAGAAATGGATTCAGTTAAAAGGCGGACTCCCTACCATCGCGGTTCGCGATCTCAATATCCAGAAGCGCGAAAACGATTTGGTCATCGGCACGTTTGGTCGCGGAATTTATATTTTGGATAACTACGCCCCGCTCCGGTCAATTAACGCCGAAATGCTCAAACAAGATGCCGTATTCCCGGTCAAGGATGCATTGATGTATATCCAATCGCAGCCGTTAGGTGGCCGTGGTAAGAGCTTCCAAGGTGAGTCGTTTTACACAGCAGATAATCCCCCTTTCGGCGCAACTGTCACCTGGTATTTGAAGGAAGCGGTCAAGACCAGAAAAGAAAAGAGACAAGAAGCTGAAAGAGATGCGGAGCGCAAGAAAGCACTCGTCGGTTGGCCCACTCAGGCAGAGTTGCGTGCAGAGGAAGAGGAAGAAGCTCCAGCGATTATTCTGACAATTACGGATTCGAGCGACAAAGTGGTCCGTCGACTCACTGGTCCAATTGGAGCCGGTATGCAGCGTGTTACCTGGGACTTGCGTTATCCGGCGGCCAACCTATCTGCTCCACCACCACCTGATGCCGATCCTGATTTCGAACCTCCGTCAGGTCCACTTGTAATGCCTGGCACTTACAAAGCTTCCCTCGCAAAACGAATAGATGGCGTGGTCATTCCTTTCGGTAGCGTACAGCAGTTCCAGGTGACAGTTGAGGGTCTCGAGAGTATGGCGGCCAGCGATCGTGCGGCCCTTGTTGAGTTTCAACAAAAGGCGGGACGACTCCAACGCGCAGTAAGTGGTGCAACCCAGGCCGCGAATGCCTTGAAGCCGAGACTGGCAGCAATCAAACGCGCGATTTTGGAAACTCCATCGCTGCCACCCCGTTTGGCGGACGAAGCGACTGCTCTAGACAAACGTACTAATGAGATCTTGCGAGCGCTTAGTGGTGACAGTGTTGCGCGGCAGCGCAACATAAATACTCCACCCTCAATAAATGATCGGGTTGGGTATGTCGTGGGTGCTCAGCGCATGTCGACTTCTCGTCCAACAAAGACGCAGATGGACCAATACGCGGCGGCCGCTCATGACTTTGAAGGAGTGTTGTCTCAGCTTCGTCAACTTATTGAAGTAGACCTAGTTAAGCTCGAGAAGCAACTCGAGGCGGCCGGCGCTCCCTGGACTCCAGGACGCGTACCTGATTGGAAAGATCAGTAGTAAGCCGTTTCATTACACAACGAGAGTACCGCACTTACGGTATTGAATTGCGACGTGAGGCTGGCGAGTTGTCATTAGAGTAAAGCAAGGCTTAGAAGCGCAGGGAGACATTAGATGAGAAGAAGCCTAATCGTATTAACGATCCTGTTTGTGATTGCATCAGCTGTCGAGGGGCAGACACGTGGTCCCGATAATCCTCGTACTCAAACGCTCAGTGAAAAAGTGGCGGGTATGCAGAGGTTTCCCGGATTTTTCACCTTTTATTGGGATGCGAAAGCAGGAAAGATTTGGCTTGAGATTGATAAGTGGAATGTAGAGTTTCTTTATGTTGAGTCGCTGCCGGCTGGTATCGGTTCGAATGACATTGGACTGGATAGAGGTCAACTCGGAAGCAGTTCGATAGTTCGTTTTGATCGAACTGGTCCACGAGTACTTCTGGTGGCCCCGAACTACGATTTTCGCGCGATCACTAACAATGTTGATGAGCGCACAGCAGTGCGAGACGCGTTTGCCGAATCCACCTTATGGGGCTTTGAGGTGGCAGCTGAAGAGGGAACCCGAGTACTCGTTGATGCCACATCTTTCTTTTTGCGAGATGTACATCAGGTACCGGGCACATTGCAGCGTTCGCAGCAGGGAGCTTTTCGTCTCGACCCAACCCGCTGTTCCTTTTATCTGCCAAACACAAAGAACTTTCCCCTCAACACTGAAATCGAAACGACGTTGACCTTCACTGGTGAAACACCGGGTCCGCTGGTGCGACAGGTTGTTCCGGTGCCGGAGGCGATAACGGTTCGCGAGCGTCACTCATTGGTCCAATTGCCACCAGCTGGTTTTAAATCTCGGGTGTTCGATCCGCGAGCTGGTTATTACGGCATCAACTATATGGATTTCGCGACGCCGATTGAGGAGCCGATTACCAAGCGATTTATCGCGCGCCACCGGCTGGAAAAGAAAGATCCGCGGGCGCAAGTGAGCGAGGCTGTGAAGCCAATTGTTTATTACGTAGATCGGGGTGCCCCGGAACCGGTACGTTCGGCGTTGCTGGAGGGCGCTCGCTGGTGGAATCAGGCGTTTGAAGCGATTGGCTACAAGGATGCATTTAGAGTCGAAGTAATGCCACCAGAAGTAGATCCAATGGATGTGCGTTACAACGTCATACAATGGGTACATCGATCGACACGCGGCTGGTCCTATGGAAGTTCCTTACAGGATCCGCGTACTGGAGAGATCATTCAAGGTCGAGTCTCTCTCGGCTCGCTGCGCGACCGTCAGGACTTTTTAATTGCCGAGGGTTTGCTTGGTCCATATGAGCCAGGTAAGGCACTCTCTCCAAAACTCCTGGAGATGGTGTTGGCGCGATTAAGACAACTTGCAGCTCATGAGGTTGGCCACACACTTGGACTCCAACACAACTATGCGGCAAGTCCCGTAAATCGTTCTTCGGTGATGGATTATCCTGCACCCAGGGCTAAACTCGGCAGTGACGGATTGCCTGATCTTTCCGACGCGTATGCTAAGGGAATTGGCGAATGGGACAAAGTGGCGATTGCCTACGGCTATCAGGACTTCGCTCCTGAAGTGGACCAGGCCAAGGCTCTCGATGCGATACTTAATCAAGCATTCGCACGTGGCTTGATGTACCTGACCGATCAGGATGCCAGACCGCCGAGTGCGTCAAGCTCAGTGGCCCATTTATGGGACAACGGAACAAACGTCACAGACGAACTCGGTAGTGTGATGAAGGTTCGCGCAGCTGCGCTGAGAAGGTTCGGAGACAATAACATTCGTGACGGCGCTCCAATGGCGACGATCGAGGATGTGCTTGTTCCGATCTACATGTATCACCGCTATCAAGTTGAAGCGACGGCGAAAGTTATTGGCGGCCAAGACTACACGTTCAGCATTAAGGGTAAAGGCGATCGCAATCCGCAAATCGTGTCACCCGAAGAACAGCGGCGAGCACTAACGGCGGTACTGGATACGATTAAGCCGGACGCCCTCGCGGTCCCGGAGTCGTTATTGAAATTGATACCACCTCGACCGTCCGGATACCCTCGAACACGCGAGGACTTTCGTATTCGAACCCAACCTGTATTTGACGCATTGGCGCCAGCTGAGGCCATCGCGGATCACGTCAGTGGTTTTCTATTCAACGCAGAACGAGCAGCACGATTAGTTCAGTTTCACGCACGTGATGTTCGGAATCCAGGTCTAATCGAAGTCATAGACAGAATAGTTGGTGCAACCTGGAAAGCTCCGTTGCTGCAGGGATACTCCGGGGAGATACAGCACACCGTGAATATGATCATACTCAACGACCTGATGGCGTTGGCTGCAAATGATCGTGCGTCAAATCAAGTTCGAGCGATCGCTGAACTCAAGTTGGAGCAATTGAGAGGTTGGGTGTCAACGCAGCGGAATTTGACCGCAGATGAAAATCAGCGGGCCTTTCTTTTTTATGCAATGGAACAGATAAAGAGATTCCAGGATGATCCAAAGAAAATGAACCTGACGCGTCCACAGGATCCACCTGACGGTCAACCGATTGGAATGGATTGGTGGGAGAAAGCCGACGCTGAATGCGGATGGCGACAGTAGTCCAAAGGCGATTACCTTCAGTTTTACCTTAGTGAAAAGGGACTAGCTTTTCTGTCGGAGCGCGTAAGTCCTCGTGCGCTAACTCACCCAACATTCCAGGGAAGAATCATTGGTCATCTGTCATTTGACAATGATCAATTGTCAACCGGTCCACTACGCAGCCCTGTAATTGATCATTGTCAAATGACCATTGACCAATAGTCTCTTCCTTGACAGTTGGGGTGTGGTTGCGTGAGTCAGCGCACGAGGACGTACGCGCTCCGACAGAAGAGCTTGAAAGGTTGATTTGGTGGGGCTACTGAAGGGAAACGTTTGAAACCCTGCTCACACACACTCACATAGCAGACAATATCCATAAATTTGCTGTAGCATTGGGTTTTCATGACAGGCCTCGAACACTACGTCGGACAGACACTTGACGAGAAATACCACCTCGAGCAGTTGCTCGGACAGGGAGGCATGGGAGCGGTCTATCTTGCCACCCACCTTGGTACAGATCGTTATGTTGCGCTCAAGCTAATTGCCCCCCAGTTTATGCGCACCGACGAGTTTGTCGAACGATTTAAGCGCGAAGCTCGGGCTGCCGGACGACTGCGACATCCGAACGTGGTTGACGTGACGGACTTCGGTTTTGCTCAGGTCAAAGAAGGTCGCGTAGCTTACCTGGTCATGGAGTATCTTGACGGCTGTACGCTTGGAGATATTCTTGCGGAGGAACGGAATTTACCTCTTGAGTGGGTGGTCGACATTCTTGAGCAAGTCTGTTCTGCAGTTCATGAGGCTCACCAACTTGGCATAGTTCATCGCGATCTAAAACCTGACAACATTTGGTTAGAACCAAATCGGCTGGGAAGTTATCGAGTAAAAGTTCTCGACTTCGGTATTGCAAAACTAACCGAACAGGGACCATCACTCTCTGACGACGATCCGGCGACCACGCTGATTGATGATTCTTTGGCTGAAGTTGCTCGAGAATCGTATCTCAAATCGTTGAACAAGTCGTCGGAACTCGAAACAGAGACACTCTTGCAACCAACCGGGGATGAGCATCGGACACAGCAGTACCAGGTTAAGGGCGACCGCGAAGGCGTAGGCACTGTACTTCAAGTTGATCCAAATGCTGAGTCTGAAGCGAATAGCACTAGATTATTTGGTTCAGGTAGTGGTGCAGCGACAAAATTAACTCACCATTCTCACGCCGAAGATCTTGACGACAGCGACGGTACATTGCTCTTCGATCAGGGGACCAGGGCGTCTAGTCCAAACACTCGCATCTCGACATCTTCACAGGAGTCGGCCTTAACACGTGTCGGCGCGATCATGGGAACACCTTTGTACATGTCGCCAGAACAGTGCGGTGGCGGTGTCGTTGATACGCGATCCGATATCTATAGTCTTGGAGTTATTGCTTATCAGATGCTCGCCGGTGAAACGCCTTTCTCAGGTAATACATCCGCTGTCATGAAGGCGCATCGTGAGGAAACTGCGAAGCCTCTTTATGAGCACGAGATGAAGATACCAAAGAGGGTCGCCGGTGTCGTGATGTCGGCAATCTCGAAAAATCCAGCTGAACGTCCTCAAACAGCATTTGCATTTGCGAGCTCTCTGCGAGGACAAGCAGAAGGGATAGGAGCACTCTACCGTCGAGCGTTCTCCCTTTACAGCGAGTATTTTCCGAAGTTTGTGAAGCTTTCATTCCTGGCGCACCTCCCGGTCATCGTCACATCGATACTCATGGTCGGAGTTATGTTGGCCGCGAAGAAACTTCCGGGAGCAAGTCTGGGGACTAAGGTGGCCGTCTATGGTTCGATGGGAGTCGTAGGCCTGTTGCAAGTTGTCGCGTACTTCGCTGCAGCTGCGGTGATCTCAGGTGTCACTGCGATTATCGTTACCCAGTTATCCGCGGCACCTTTGCGTCCAGTAAAACTGCGCGTAGCGTTCGGCGTTTTAAAAAGACGTTGGAAACCGTTTCTAAAAACGATGTTCCTCGTCACTATCAGGATACTTATTGGATACATGCTTCTGATAATTCCTGGATTGATCATGTCGATTCGTTACGCTTTTTATGCTCCAGTTGTCCTGCTTGAAGGACTCGAGAAAAAAGCGGCAATGCAGCGTTCACGTCAATTAGCATCACGATCGTGGCGGACAGTGATCATAGTTTCGATTCTTCAGATCCTGATCCCGATGTGTGTCAGCTTCGCAATAGGAAGAATTCGAGTCGGAGTCAGCCAGGATCTGAAACAAGCAGGCACGGGTCGAGAGATCACGCAACAGCTTCTCGGCCTGGTGAATATCTTTGTCATTCCATTAATGTCCATCGTACCTGCCCTGTTGTACTTGAAGATGAGACAACTCGGTGGGGAATCGTTGAATGCGGTCCTTACCCAAATGGAAGAAATCAACGTTGACCGAAGCAAGTGGCAACAACGAATGCGCACCCGTTTGAGTTTGCATACTCCTGCCAGCTCTCGAACAACAAACAATTAGACGTCCGTCGATAATCTGGCCAGTTGGTTGCGATTTAGATTATTTATCTGTTCGCTAAGATGGGCCGTTTGTATGGTAGAGTTTTCGAATGATGAACACATCAGTTCGGGTTATGAAATTTGGTGGAACGTCGGTCGGCAACGGTCGTTGTATCAAACGAGCGGCGGAGATCGTTCGTGATGAATCGCAAAAGGGCCCTCTTGTCACCGTGGTCTCGGCGATGAGTGGTGTGACGAATCTGCTTATCGACGCAGCAAATCGCTCGCAAACTGGTGAATCGGATGCAGCTCTACAACTAGCAAAAGCCTTACGAGAAAAGCATCTCGAAGCGCTCAACGAGATCTGTGTTAACGAGCCACGTCGGGTTGAGCTTGCCCAATCAGTGGACTCTATTATCGAGGATGTAACGAATCTATGCCGTGGCACCGCGATGCTGCGGGAATTGACGCCGCGCGCGCTGGATTCGATATCGAGTACGGGTGAGAAAATCTCTTGCAGATTATTGGAGGGCGCTCTCCGCGAACTCGGAGTTAATAGTGTTTCCGTTGAAGGAGCTGACTTAATTGTCACTGATAGTGACCATGGACAAGCATCTCCCCTTCCTGAGCAAACGCGCACAAGAGTAAAGGAGAGACTTGGTCCCTTGCTCAACGAAGGAACTGTAGTCATTGTCTCGGGATTCACCGGAGCAACCACGAACGGCTTGCGGACAACTCTCGGTCGAGGTGGATCAGATTATTCAGCGACTATTCTTGGCGGCGCTTTGGACGCTGAAGAAGTAATCATTTGGACGGACGTCGATGGTGTAATGACTGCGGATCCAAGATTGGTGCCGAATGCTCGTACATTAAATGAGATTTCTTACAACGAAGCTGCTGAGTTGGCTTACTTTGGGGCAAAGGTTCTGCATCCTAAAACTTTGCGCCCAGTTGTGAATGCCGGAATCCCTGTTTGGATTCGCAATAGCTTTGAGGTTGACCGTCCTGGTACCAAGATTACTGCTACCGGACATCCAACCGCTCGAGGAGTTAAAGCAATAACTGCTATTAGTGATGTCACATTGATCACCGTCAGTGGTCGCGGAATGTTCGGAGTACCGGGTGTTGCCGCAAAGACTTTTACTGCGGCCGCGCGAGCTCGAGCCAATGTGCTCCTAATCTCTCAATCTTCTTCCGAGATCGATATCTGTTTTATTGTCAGTTCGTCGGACGCAAAGAAAACTGTCGAAGCCCTTCAAGAAGTTTTTGACCAGGAATCGTCTCACGAACAAGTTGAGAAGATCATTGTGAATCCTGACATCGCGATTGTGGCGGTAGTTGGCGAAATGATGCGTGGCACTCCTGGAATAGCTGGACGTACCTTCAGTTGTCTCGGCCGAGAGAACATCAACATAATAGCGATCGCGCAGGGCGCCTCCGAGTACAACGTGTCTTTCGTTGTTGAGGCGAGTGCGATGCGCGAAGCGGTTAAGGCAATTCACGATGAGTTTGAATTGGAGCATCCTGAGGCATTGGCCGTTGTTGGAGAAGCGGGAATTCCGCAATGACTTTTCCGAGATCAAGCGGTGTACTGCTCCATCCCACGTGTTTGCCCGGACCTTTTGGAATTGGAGATCTTGGCGAGCAGTCGTACGATTTCGTTGACTTTCTCGTAAGCTGCGGACAAAGCCTTTGGCAAGTGCTGCCCCTTGGCCCAACCGGCTATGGCAACTCACCATATGCTTGTTATTCCGCGTTTGCTGGAAACACATTACTAATAAGTCCGGCATCACTGGTTGCGAATGGTTTATTGCTACCGGCTGAGTTAGAGGACTTGCCAGAATTTTCAGCAGATAGCGTTGATTTTGAATCCGTCCGCCGTTTCAAGACTTCACTCCTCAAACAAGCGTTTGTAAGATTCAGTCAGCTTCGTCCACAAGAGATTCGAGCAGATTTTGAACAGTTCTGCGTTGCGCAGGCTGAGTGGCTCGACGATTACGCGTTGTTCAGTGCGTTGAAGGATGCACATGATGGAAGAATCTGGAATGACTGGAATCCCAGTTATGTAGCTCGAGTACCAGCGGATCTGGACCGCGTTCGGAATGGTCTTAGACCACAGATCGAGTCCCACAAGTTTTCACAGTTTTTGTTTTTCTCCCAATGGTCAAAGCTTAGATCTTACTGCCATAAAAACGGAGTGAAACTCATCGGTGACATTCCGATCTTTATTGCCGAAGACTCAGCAGACGTTTGGACCAACCCTTCTCAATTCAAACTCGACAATAATGGGAAACCTACGGTTGTGGCTGGAGTGCCTCCTGACTACTTCAGCAAGACCGGTCAACTATGGGGAAATCCAATATACAACTGGGACAGAATGAGGGCAGACGGGTTCAAGTGGTGGATCAAGCGAATTCGAGCAACTCTACAAATGGTGGACATAGTTCGAGTAGATCACTTTCGAGGCTTCGTCGCGTCGTGGGAGATTCCGGCCGGCGACAAAACTGCTGAGAGAGGTCGCTGGGTTGAAGCACCGGGACGAGCACTCTTCACTGCTGTTAATGAAGTACTTGGAGAAGTGCCGATAATTGCGGAAGATCTGGGTGTCATTACACCCGAAGTTGAACAGTTACGAGATGACTTTGATTTTCCGGGTATGCGGGTGCTTCAGTTTGCCTTTGGGGGTGATCCGAAAAACTCAGACCTTCCGCACAACTATCGCAGGAACACGGTTGTCTATACTGGCACACATGACAATGATACGACGGTAGGTTGGTTTTCGGAGACCACTGGGGTTACTTCAACCAGAGAGGTTGAGGAGATTCGACGCGAACGCGAGTTTTGTTTGAAGTACCTAAAATCAAACGGTTCGGAGATTCATTGGGACTTCATTCGAGCAGCGCTAGGCTCAGTCGCAAACACAGCAATCATTCCTGTGCAGGATCTACTCGGTCTGGGAAGTGATGCTCGCATGAACTTGCCGAATAGTGTTTCAGGTAATTGGACCTGGCGCCTTCACGAAGGATCATTGACCAGCGGCATAAGTGATCGGCTTCGCGAACTCACTGCGATCTTTGGACGGCTTCTCAGTCACGACTGAGACGGCATACAGATTTTTGTATTGGCGAACGATGCTTCGTAATTTCTTTTGCGAAAGTGGGATTGATAAGTCCCGCAAGCGAAACGGTCCAAACCATTTTCCCACCATAAAATCGGGCTAGAGACTGGCTTTTCCAGAGTTGCTATTCCAGAAGTGGTCCAAATGCTGGGATTTTGGCCGGAAATCGACTTTTTCAAGTTTTCCTCAGGTTATTGGCACAGTCCTTGATTCCGGTTCTTCCTGGAGAACTGTATAGTTGCGCGTGAAGTCTATCTAAATCGCTCGATCTGAAAGTCTTCACGTGCGAATCGCCGCTCTCTCAAATCAGGCTACTACAGCTCTCCAAAATTTCTGAAGCAAAGCTATATGGATATCAAACGCCCCGCAAAGTCGAAAATCAAGAAGCGGATTCGCACCGCGGTTCTAATTGTTGTCGCCGTGGCCGCAGTTGGCACCATTACCTACGTGCTGGCTAAGTTAAAACCAGCCGCTCCGACTCTTGATCGCTCGACTGCGGTTATCGAAACCGTAAAGCGAGGAGATATCCCGCGTGAAGTGCGTGGTAATGGCACGCTAGTTCCGCAGATCACCCGCTGGGTACCAGCGCCAGCTGACGGTCGAGTTGAGAAAATCCTTGTTCAGGCCGGTGTCGAAGTCACACCAGCCACCGTCATTGCCGAGCTGTCAAATCCGCAGCTCGAACAACAAGCAGCCGACGCTGATTTTCAGGTTAAGGCTGCCGAAGCTGACCAGGAAAACCTGCGGGTTAAACTCGAGAGCGACAGTATGACCCAGCAATCGGTCATCGCTACTATCAACGCTCAATACAGTCAGGCAAAACTGCAACTCGACGCTGATGAGGTCCTGGCAAAACAAGGATTGGTTGCCGATCTCGTTCTGAAGATTTCACGGGTAAACGTTCAGGACCTGGCAAACAGACTCAGAGTTGAACAGCAGCGACTCGCCGTCAGTGTCAAAGCAACGAAAGCACAACTCAACGCCACGAGCTCGCGGCTGCAACAGTTACAAACACTTGCCAAGCTCAAGCGTGAGCAAGCTGATGCGTTAAAAGTTCGAGCTGGGACCGGTGGAGTATTGCAGATCGTTTCAGTGCAAGTTGGGCAGTCGGTTACTCTCGGACTCAATATGGCACGAGTTGCAGATCCGGCTTCACTAAAAGCCGAGTTGAGAATTCCGGAAACTCAAATCAAAGACGTAAGGATTGGACAGTCGGTAACGGTTGACACGCGAAACGGAACTATCCAAGGGAAAATTTCTCGTATCGATCCGGCAGCTCGCGAGGGGACGTTTACCGTCGACGCGGAATTGACCGGACCATTACCACCCAGTGCGCGACCGGATTTGAGTGTAGATGGAAACATTCTCCTCGAACAGCTTAAGAACGTTTTGCACGTAGGCCGTCCAGCTTTTGGCCAGGGTCAGCAAACAGTTGGCATGTTTGTACTGACGCCGGATGGAAGCGAAGCCGTTCGTACAACGGTTGGTCTCGGACGTTATTCAGTTAGCACGATCGAGATCGTAAGTGGCCTGAAGGAAGGTGATCAGGTAATCATTTCTGACACCTCGGCGCTGGATGGTTACAACGTGATTCGGATTCGTTAGCGGAAGTTGTGTTGCTCTAACGCAGTTTCAATTTAAAGTCAGCGACAAGGCTAGGGATTGTCGGACATCAATAAGGAGCACTTAATGAGTTCAACTCGCCCCCTTATTCATCTTTCTGATGTGAAGAAAGTCTTCTATACGGACGAGGTCGAGACCCATGCCCTTTCAGGGATTCATCTGGACATCAAACAAGGTGAATACGTCTCGATTGCCGGCCCATCAGGTTGTGGTAAGTCGACTTTGTTATCGATCCTCGGCTTGCTCGATACGCCGACGGCCGGTGAGTACGTACTAAACGAACATCCCGTCGAAAACCTTTCGCTTTCGGAGCGAGCGCGAATCAGAAACAGGGAAGTTGGTTTCATCTTCCAGAGTTTCAATTTGATTGGCGATTTGACGGTTTATGAAAACGTGGAACTGCCTTTGACCTACAGAGGAATGAGTTCCGGTGAGCGTAAGAAGCGCACAACGGAAGCGCTGGAACGTGTTGGTATGGCGCATCGTGCCAAGCATCTTCCCAGCCAACTCTCCGGAGGTCAGCAGCAACGCGTTGCTGTTGCACGTGCGGTAGGTGGAGCACCAAGCATCCTACTGGCGGACGAGCCCACTGGAAACCTCGACTCAACAAACGGCGAAGCGGTGATGGAGTTGATGCGTGAGCTTCATCGTGGTGGCGCAACCATCTGCATGGTTACACACGACCCGCGCTACGCTCAGCATGCTGATCGCATCGTCCACTTGTTTGACGGCTTAATCGTCGAAGAAGAGGCAGGATCCGAACGGCGCGAAATTCGTGAAGCCAAGCGTGAGCTGGAAGAGAGTGGATTCGGAGCGATTTCATGATCAGTTTGCGCGGCATTGAGAAGTCGTTTCCGCATGGTCCCACAAAGACCTACGTGTTGCGGCGGATCGACCTCGATATCAAGCCAGGCGAATTTGTTTCTATCATGGGTCCGTCGGGGGCGGGGAAGTCGACATTACTCCACATTCTGGGAATGCACGATCAGTCATGGGCCGGTGAGTATTACTTTGACGATGTGGCGGTGCATTCGCTTGATGGGAAGAAAAGGGCCGCTCTGAGAAATCGGAATATTGGTTTTGTTTTTCAGAGCTATCACTTACTCGACGACCAAACGGTCTTTGAGAATCTCGAACTGCCACTTTCTTACCGCGATGTGAGTAAGAAAGACAGGCAGTCGATCGTCTGCGACACGTTGGACCGATTTCAGATGGTCGGAAAAAAGGATCTGTTCCCGACTCAGCTATCAGGTGGTCAGCAGCAACTCGTCGGAATAGCACGTGCAGTGGTGGCGAGTCCGCGGATCATCCTGGCTGACGAACCAACCGGCAATCTTCATTCAGCCCAGGGGAAAGAGATCATGGATATGTTCAAGCGGTTGAATGACGAAGGCACGACCATCGTTCAGGTGACGCATTCAGAGGTGAATGCGGAATATGGCAATCGCATTATCCGACTCGAAGACGGTTGGATTGTAAATAGTTAAAGTCTCCTTAACCCTGTAGTTGCTCAGAAAAAAGTAGCGAAAACGGCTGCGAGCGTTGCTCTCATCGTCGCGTGCCTCCGTTACACGTGTGCCCGCTTGACGGTGATGACCATACCGAGAAAGGCATTATGGACACACTGTTAAAAGATATTCGCTACAGCTTGCGCTGCCTTCTTAAGCAGCCAACATTCACCCTCGTCGCTCTCTTTACGCTGGCGCTCGGCATTGGTGCTAACACTGCAATCTTCAGTGTCATCAATGCGCTGATCATAAACCCACCTGCCATCATCGAACCCGAACATGTCGTTTCTATATGGTCCACTACAACCGGTGAGCGTATTGAGGGTTACATCTCCTATCCCGATCTGAAGGATTGGCAGTCAAAAAATCAGAGTTTTGAGCTGATTGCCGGTTATAAAGCGAACGGATTCAACTTCACGCAGAACGACGAAGTTGAACGTATTCCGGGAATGTGTGTCACAGCCAACTTCTTTCCGCTATTAAAGACCAGCGTGCTGCGCGGGCGTAACTTCGAAGAGGAAGAGGAAAAGCGGGGCAGCGCGGCAGTTGCGATTATTAGTTATGAGTTCTGGCAAAACCGCTTAGGTGGCGATGAAAACGTTCTCAATAAAACACTCGCACTTAACGGCAAAACGTTTTCAATAATCGGTGTCTTGCCGTCAAAGTTTGCGTTCCCACTAGTCGGTCAAGAGTCGTCTATTTGGACCACAGTTTCGGACGAGGGGGGAAACCTTGAACAACGTGGATCCCATGTTCTTCGGGCAGTGGGCAGACTCAAACCTGATGTCTCGACCGAAGCCGGCCAAGCGGAGATGTCGACAATCGCCGCGAATCTGGCGCAGGAATTTCCTCAGTCCAATCGAGACACGACCGCATTCGTCGTAAAGATTGACGAACAAATTGTAGGTCGCGACATCCGCCGCGCGCTTTGGCTCTTACTGGGTGCAGTAGCCTTCATCCTCCTAATCGCATGCACAAACACAGCAAATCTTTTACTCGTTCGCGCGAGTGCTCGTCAGAAGGAAACCGCTATTCGGGCTGCGCTTGGTGCAGGTCGCTGGCGTCTGGCGAGACAGTTGATTACTGAAAGTGTTCTTTTGTCGTTGATCGCCGGTGGCCTAGGTCTGCTTGTCGCATTTTGGGGCTTGCGCGCAATTACTTACTTTGGTGAGGACCAATTACCGCGACTGGCTGAGGTTCAAATCAACGGGCGCGTTTTGCTCTTCACGTTCACCGTCTCAGTTCTAACTGGTCTCCTGTTCAGTTTGCTTCCTACGTTCAAAGCGTCGCGCACTGATGTGAACGAGGTATTGAAGTCCGGGACCAAGGCTGCCACGAGTAGCAGAAGCTTGCGGTTGTGGCGAAACGCTCTCGTCGTTTCTGAAGTTGCGCTGAGCTTGATCCTACTTGTGGGCGCCGGCCTGATGATCAAGAGTTTCGTGCAGTTGATAAATGTCGCGCCAGGCTTTGATCCCACCAATGTTCTAACCGGACGAATCAGCATGACGCGTGCAGCGTACGACGACTCTGATGAGCGCGTACGTTACGTGGACCAGACTCTCACTCGACTACAGGCGCTGCCCGGGGTAGAGAGCGCTGCATTTGTAGCGCCAATGCCGTTCAGCGGCGGCAATGTCTTTGGCGATTTTTCAATTGAAGGTCGACCACGACCAGAACCTGGTACCGAGCCGTCGGCAAGCGTGCGTAGCGTAACTCCTCAGTACTTTCAGGCTATCAAGATTCCCTTAATCAAAGGACGTTACTTCACAGATCAGGACAAACGCGGTGGGGTTGGAGCGGTTATCGTCAACCAAACATTTGCTCAACGTTACTTTCCTGGTGAAGAACCAGTAGGCAGATTCATTTCCAACATAGGTGCAAATCAGAACGAAGGCGATCCAGAGCGGTGGGAAATAGTCGGGGTTGTCGGCGATGTACATCATAGCAGTCTGACGAACGCAGCCAGGCCTGAGCTTTTCCTGCCGTTTCAGCAGAACAGTTGGTCATGGGGGAATTTCTTTGTACGAACGAAAGTAGCGCCCCAGACGTTGGCTGAAAGTTTTCGGCAGGAAGTCAAAGCTGTTGACAAGAGTGTGCCGATAACAGACGTGCGGCCGCTTTCGGAGGCAATCTCGGCAACGTTGACGCAGCCGCGATTCTATACGCTGCTCTTTGGAGTATTTGGCGCGATTGGCCTGCTGCTGACAATGACAGGTGTGTATGCGCTCATCTCCTTCACCGTTTCACAACGTACCCAGGAGATAGGAATTCGAATGGCGCTTGGCGCCACGCAACAGAACGTGGTGCGGCTAGTGCTGTGGCAGGGAATAGTTTTGGCAGTGGTTGGGGCAGTGCTTGGACTGGCGATCTCATTCGCACTCTCTCGCTTGATCGTAAGTTTGCTGTTTCAAGTCGAACCTACTGACATGACGACGTTTGGTGTTGCGACAGCTGTATTGCTCATTTCAGCTTTCCTTGCGAGTTACATTCCGGCGAGGCGAGCTACAAAGGTGGATCCGTTGGTAGCGCTTAGGTACGAATAAATTATGGACTCCCTACTAAAAGATACAAGCTACGCTATCCGTAATCTGATCAAGCGACCCGGCTTTACCTTGATCGCCGTTGTCACTCTGGCTCTGGGCATCGGTGCTAATAGCGTGATCTTTAGTGCAATCAACGCGCTGCTGTTGAAGCCTCTTCCATTCCCTGAGTTGGATCGAGTGGTTGCCGTTTGGGACAGGAATCAAGCTCGAGGTGTCGAACGCAATGAAGTGGCGATGGCCAATTATCTCGATTGGAAAGCTCAGAACCAGTCGTTTGAGAATCTGGGTCTGTACGCATGGTGGAGTGCAAATCTTACCGGTCAGGAGACTCCTGAACGTCTTCAAGGCTTCGTTGTGACCTCGAACTTTTTCGACGTCACCGGAGTTAAACCGATCATGGGCCGCACGCTAACAGCGGATGAGAATGAGCCTGGCAAAGATCAAGTCGTAGTTATTAACTACAGTTTGTGGCAGCGCCGCTTTGGTGGAGATCCTAATATCGTCAACAAGACGGCGACGTTGAATGGCATTACTCGAACGATTGTTGGTGTCATGCCTCAGGGGTTCAACTACCCGAAAGGCGCCGAATTGTACGCACCTATTCGGATGACTCCCGAGTTAGTGCGTAATCGACAGTTTCATACATACCTCGTGGTTGGACGTCTAAAGCCTGGAGTATCGATCGCGAATGCTCAGGCAGAGTTAGACACAATCACTGCCAGACTGGCGCAACAGTATCCCGAATCAAATACCGGACTCAGCGCCGGAGTCTTTCCAATCATTACTGACACGGTTCGTCTTTATCAGACTGCGTTGTGGGTGATGATGGGTGCAGTTGGATTTGTTTTATTGATTGCGTGCGCGAACGTCGCGAACCTGATGCTTGCTCGGGCCAGCGGCAGACAAAAAGAGATCGCCTTGCGTGCTGCGCTCGGTGCGAGCCGGTGGCGCATCATTCGGCAGTTACTAACTGAGAGCTTGCTGGTGGCGCTAATCGGCGGAGCACTCGGAGTAATGATCGCGTTCTGGGGAATCGATCTCTTACGCGCTTCAAATCCAGGCGAGGCCTCAAAGTACGCACCCGGATGGGATCATTTAGGAATCAACCTTCCAGTACTCGGATTCACCGTTGCAATCTCACTCTTAAGCGGCTTGATATTTGGTCTGTTTCCTGCGTTTCAAGCCTCCCGGCCAAATCTAAACAATGCATTGAAAGATGGTGGCCGGCAGTCAGTAGGCGGATCGCATCGATTGCGAAGCTCGCTCGTAGTTTTTGAAGTCGCGCTTTCACTAATGTTGCTGATCGGGGCCGGGCTATTGGGACGTAGTTTCCTCTCCCTCTTACAAACTGATCCCGGTTTCAACTCCGACAACTTGCTCACGATGACCTTCGTTTTACCCGGAACCAAATATAAGGACCGTCCGATGAGAGCGGCTTTTTATAACGATCTGGTCCAACGGGTAAAAGGACTTGCCGGTGTGGAATCGGCAGGCGTAATCAGCAACATACCGTTGGGCGGCTCGAATAGTTCGGATGCTTTCTTAATTGAAGGGGTTCCCGAGCCGGCGCCGGGGCAGGAAAACGATGGTCGTTCGCGAGTATGTTCACCTGATTACTTCCAGACAATGAAGATTGGAGTACTTAAGGGCCGGGCTTTCACGGATCAAGACAGACCCAATTCGACTCCAGTTGTAATCGTTAACGACACCTTTGCTCGCAAGTACTGGCCCGGCGTCGATCCGATTGGCAAGCGCATGCGTCTGATGGGTCCGATTGAGGAAAACCCCTGGCGAGAAGTGGTTGGGGTCGTGCAGGACGTCAAGCATGAACTAAATCTTCCGGTCACGACAGACTTCTACATGCCTCATGCGCAGGAATCCTGGAACAGCATGGTGCTGGTGGCAAGAACAAGAGTTGAACCCACGGCAATGACGGTTCCGATTAAACAAGCAGTCTGGTCCATCGATAAGGACCAACCAATGTTTGACATCTACACGATGGAGCAACTGCGTGCGATCTCGGTCACGCTTTACTCCTTCTCGTCGGTGATGTTGGGAATATTCGCGGCCATAGCTTTAGTGCTGGCTTCTATCGGCATTTACGGAGTGATGGCCTTTGCAGTCACACAACGAACTCACGAGATTGGCGTCCGGATGGCACTCGGGGCAAGGACATCCGACGTCATGAAGATGGTTGTGATGCACGGAATGAAGCTCGCTTTTATCGGTGTTGTCATCGGGCTCGCAGGGGCATGGGCCTTGACGAGATTCATTGAAAAACTACTCGTTGGTGTGCAGACGACGGACATCCTGACGTTTGGTGTCGTCTCTACATGCCTTCTGCTTGCGGCGCTACTTGCTTGTTTCGTTCCAGCTAGAAGAGCAACGAAAGTGGATCCATTAGTGGCCCTTAGATACGAATAGAGTGAAGGAAAGGAACATGGACGCGATAATCAAGAACATTCGCTACGCAATCCGCAGTCTTTTTAGAAGACCAGGTTTTTCGTTGATCGCCATCATTACTTTGGCTCTGGGAATCGGAGCAAACACGGCGATCTTTAGCGTGGTTAACGCGGTTTTGTTGAAGGCGCTTCCATTTCGAAACCCGGAACAATTAGTTGCTGTTAATAAGTCTGCAGATTCGGAAGGATTACCTGGCCCTCCTGCTGCTTACGAATACATGGCATGGAGTGAGAGCAATAAAACCTTTGAGAATCTGGCTGCTTTCTCCAACGACAGTTACAACCTTGTCGGACAAGGTGAACCGGAACGAATTTTATGCGCAAAAGTCACCGCAAGTATGTTTCCGCTGCTGGGAGTCCAACCAGTTGCTGGTCGCACCTTTCTTCCTGAAGAAGATCAGCCAGGAGGAAATCCATCTGTTGTTGTTAGCGAAGGATTCTGGAAACGGCGTTTCAGCGGCAAGTCCTCGATAGTGGGAAGCAGCATTCAGCTGAACGACAAGAGTTACACGATTGTCGGGGTGATGCCGAATAACTTTCGCTTTCCAGGTGAGTACGAGGTCTGGTTGCCGATTGCGCTGGACCGGCAGAGGGAGTTTTACGGCGACTATTTCTCAATGGTCCAAGTCGTGGGACGTCTAAAGGAGGGATCGTCGCCAGAAGCTGCCAGGTCTGAGTTGGGTTTGATTTCTCGTCAGACATCGGAGTTGGGACGGGGAGAAAAGCTGCCTGTATCCACCATTGAAGTAGTCCCACTTCACAAAAATCTTGCCGCTGGTTTTCGATTGGCAGCCCTGGTCCTCTGGGCTGCGGTTGGACTTGTGCTGCTCATTGCTTGCGCGAACGTAGCAGCTTTGACTCTATCCCGAACTCTTGCGCGACAAAAAGAGATGGCAGTTCGATCGGCAGTTGGTGGGCGTCCTCGTCAATTGTTGAGCCAGCTCTTGACCGAGAGCCTCGTGCTCGGAGTTGCTGGTGGCGCGCTAGGCATACTGATCGCGTTCTGGGGGATCAAAGCGATCACCACCATTATACCGAGGAGCTTGGTCGCTACGGTTTATGATTTGAGTGCGATACGGCTCGACGGAAGAGTACTTCTCTTTACTCTTATCATTTCACTTCTGACTGGAGTGATTTTTGGACTGGCGCCGGCAATTACCTCATCTCGACCCGACCTGGTGAAAACTCTGCGTGAAGTGGCCGCAGTTAATCCACTGAACTTTGGTCTAAAGAGCCTGCGTGGATGGCTTGTAGTAGGCGAAATATCAATTGCGGTAATCCTGCTGCTAGCAGCTGGCTTATTAACCCGAAGCTTTTCTCAACTTCTCTCTGTCGATACTGGTTTTGATGCGCACAATGTCTTGAGTGCGCGCATCGACTTACCTCGCTCCGTTTACTCTAAACCAAATCAAACAACTCAGTTCTACAACGAACTCTTCCAAAAGATCAGCACTACCCCCGGAGTGGAGTCAGTAGGCGCAATTAATCATTCACCTCTGGCTGGTTTCGGCATCATTGCGTTTACTGGGATAGAAGGAAATCAGCCGATGGATCGACAGCAGGACAACCCCCTCGGCATAGGAATGGTTACACAGGATTACTTTCGCACCTTAAAAATTCCCCTTATCAGCGGTCGTGAATTCAACAGCACCGACACAGCTGACTCCCAAAAAATCGCTCTCGTGAATCAAGCTTTTGCTAAGCGTTATTTCTCCGGCTCGGAAGTTCTAGGCAAGCGTGTCGGGTTCGGCTGCAAGGACAACCTTTGCCGAACGATTGTCGGTGTTGTTGGCGACATAAAACAGGAATCGTTAATCGACAATGTCGGTCCGGAGCTTTATGTGCCTGCGTCACAAATGCCAATGAACGGCATGACTGTGTTTGTACGAACTAATTCGGATCCATCTGCGCTTGCTGCAACCTTACGCAATCAAGTGCTGTCAATCGACCCCAATCAACCTATTTACAGCGTGCAAACACTCGAACAACGGATTGCCGAGACGGTCGCCGACACTCGCGCCTTGATGCTTCTCTTTGCGGTGTTTGCAGGGCTGGCTCTGACTCTGGCGACGATCGGTATCTACGGAATCATTTCTTACTCGGTCAGTCAGCGCACTCACGAGATTGGTATCCGTATGGCGCTAGGTGCCGGCACCAATGATGTTTTGAAACTCATCATGAAAAACGGACTGACTCTGACGGTAGCAGGTTTAGTGATCGGTGTCGGAGGGGCATTCGCGTTGACACGTTTCCTGAGAACCTTACTTTTCGGTGTCACCCCTACGGACAAACTAACCTTTGTGATTGTTTCTGCTTGTCTCCTGGTTGTTGCGTTACTCGCATGCCTCGTTCCGGCACGTCGAGCAACAAAAGTGAATCCCTTGGTGGCGTTGCGTTGGGAGTAAGAGGCCTTTATGGAATCATTATTTAAAGACCTGCGATATGGGATGAGAGGGTTGTTGAAGCGACCAGGCTTCACCATCGTAGCTTTGGTTGCGCTGGCCCTCGGTATCGGAGCAAACACAGCAATATTTAGCTTGGTGAATGCTGTGCTGGTCCAGCCACTCCCGTTTCCCGAACCGGACAGACTGGTCTGGGTTTGGGGGAACATCAGGCAGGGTGGTAACAGAGCCAGTACCTCGCCACTCGACTTTCTTGACTACCGCCAACAGAACACAACCTTTGAGGAATTTGCCGCTACATTCTCGTTTCCAGTTCCCGTGAACTTAACTGGAAGCGGCGAACCTGAACGACTGACGTCCTCTGTGGTTACGGGAAATTATTTCAAGGCTCTTGGTATCAACCCGGCAATGGGCCGCACTTTTGTCCTAAGCAATGAAAAGCCCGGCAACGATCAAGTAGCAGTTCTCAGTTATCCACTCTGGCAACGGAGGTTTGGGGGCGATCCGGAGATCCTCAACAAGACAGTAATACTCGACGGAAGGTCATTTTCAATCGTCGGCGTGATGCCAAAAGACTTTGACTTCCCACGGGGATCCGAATTGTGGTTGCCGATGAACTTTGATCTGTCACCAGGAATGAAACAACGTAAGGCTCACTTCTTACGACCAGTCGGAAGACTTAAGAACGGGGTCACCTTGGCCCAGGCCCAAGCGGATACGGATGTGGTAGCTCGTCGATTAGAAGAGCTTTATCCAGACACTAACAGAGGCTGGAACTTGCGTCTTGTCAGTCTTCGAGATCAGCTCGTCGGGAATACGCGGCCGACACTGTTCATCCTTCTGGGAGCAGTTGGATTTGTACTTCTGATTGCGTGCGCAAACGTTGCGAACCTGTTGCTGGTTCGAGCTACGGCGAGGCGTCGTGAAATTGCTTTGCGAACCGCTCTTGGGGCGAGTCGCTTTCGGATTGTCAGACAGATGATCACTGAAAGTGTTTTGCTGAGTCTAATCGGCGGAACACTCGGAGCACTGTTGGCGGGCTGGGGAGTTCAGGTCCTCGTTGCCCTAAGCGGTGACAGCTTGCCATCAACTGCAAATGTCAGAATTGATGCGACGGTGTTGGCCTTCACTCTTCTGGTCTCCATTATTACCGGACTTTTGTTTGGTATTGCTCCCGCATTTCGCACTCTTAAGTTCAATCTCAGTGACTCTTTAAAAGAGGGCGGCCGAACTATTGGCGAAGGTGCTCGACGAAACTTAACGCGCAGCGGATTGATAATCGTCGAGAGTGCCGTGGCGGTTGTACTGCTCGTCGGAGCTGGTCTGTTAATTAGAAGTCTGATTCGTTTGCAAAACACAAGTCCAGGTTTCGACTCGCATAATGTTCTGACGATGCGCGTTGATTTGCCGGAAGACAAATACGCGAAGGAAGATCAGACGACGAATTTCTTTACCCAGCTCGAAACTCGCCTTCGTGGGCTACCCGGTGTCGATAGTGTTGGACTTATCAGCGAGCTCCCTCTCAGCGGCCAGCTAAATGACATTCCCTACGCGGTGGAAGGTAGGGCACCTGGACCTGATCAAGGGTTCGACCACGACTTCAGGCGGGTGAACACAGAATACTTTCGCTCGATGAGAATTCCTCTTCTTCGTGGAAGAAACTTTACCGAACAGGAAGTACAGCAGAGTGCGAAAGTGATCTTGATTAGTGATCTTCTGGCTCGCGAGGTGTTCCCGAATGAAGAACCAATTGGTAAGCGCCTGATGATGGGTATTGGCGATGGCACTTACGAAATCATAGGCGTAGTCGGTGACGTGCGACATCACGCACTCGAAGCTGAACCTTCTCCAGCGATGTATATGCCCAGCGTCGCAGGAAACTGGATGAACGTCGTGATTCGTTCAAATTCGGATACTACAAATCTCACCGCAGCTGTGCGTCGAGAGGTCAAAGGAATCGATCCCGATCAACCAATTGCCGCCGTCAAGACAATGGATGAGTGGTTAGCTACATCAGTCGCAGCGCCGAGGTATCGCACATTGTTATTAGCGCTGTTTGCATTGATAGCTCTCATACTCGCAGCAACCGGGATTTACGGAGTGATGTCGTATTCCGTTAGTCAGAGAACTCATGAAATAGGTGTGCGAATGGCTCTCGGCGCCAGGCAAATGGACGTACTCAGGCTGGTTGTTCTTCAGGGAATGTTTTTGGTTGCAATTGGAGTGGCAGTCGGACTGTTGGCAGCGATCGGACTCACGCGATTGATGTCGACCGTTTTGTTTGATGTCACTCCAAAGGATCCTGTGACGTTTGTGTTTGTTTCAGTGTTTCTGCCGCTGGTGGCATTGATCGCTTGTTACCTTCCGGCGCGGAGAGCAACGAAAGTAGATCCGTTACGGGCACTGCGATACGAGTGATTTCATGTCCGACATGCTTCAACTTGTCGACGTAATTATTGATGAATGTCTCAGTGGAAGCGGTATGGCGCAGTTAACGGTGAGTGTAGAGCGTGAACGACAAGCTAAAGCTTGTCGGATATCCGTAGCGAGGAATTATGAAAATACAAACGGCATGGCAGGATTTGCGTTTCGCCAGGCGGATGTTACGTAACAGGCCGGGCTTCACGTTGGTTGCAGTCATAACCCTAAGTCTTGGCATCGGGGCAAACACCGCAATTTTCAGCGTCGTAAATGCGGTCGTGCTTAAGCCACTGCCTTTTCCGAATCCCGAACAAATAGTTCTCGTACGCGATGATCTGACCGGGCGTCAGGTCGAAAACGTAGGTTTATCTGTTGATGAATTGAAAGACTTACAAGAACGCTCAGGTGTATTCGAGCAGTTGTCAGCACTCTGGCCCGTCGATGCGAATCTTACAGGTTCTGATCGTCCTGAAAGGATTGAGTTACTGGCAGTTAGTCCGAACTACTTCTCCCTGCTTGGCGCGTCCGCTCAGCTAGGTAGAGTTTTTGGACCACAGGATCAGGCACAGGGGTTTGCAGAAGGTGTCGTGATCAGCGATGGGTTGTGGAAACGTCTGTTCGCTTCTAATCCGAATATCCTGGGCCGAACAATTTATGCAGACACTGATCGTTACACCATCATTGGTGTAATGCCACCGACTTTTCGACATCCGGGAAAGACCTTGCGCAATGATGTCGATATGTGGGGCACGGCTGGTTTTACCGGTAACCCCTTTCCTTCACCTCCGATCCGTGGGCAAAGAATGCTGCCCGGTGCTATCGGTCGTCTCAAGCCTGGCCTCGATCCCAAACAGGCCCAGGCAAAGATTGATTCTTTTATTGCTCAGCTGCGCAGCGAATATCCAAAGGATTACCCAGCCGACCAGGGTTGGACCGTTCGGCTCTTACCTGCTCATGAAGCTCTTGTTGGTAATGTTCAGACAACTCTCCTGGTTCTTTTAGGCGCCGTCGGACTGGTCCTGCTGATCGGTTGTGTCAACATCGCTAACCTTCTCTTAGCGCGCGCATCAGGTAGACGACGCGAGATGGCAATCCGTCTAGCGTTGGGTGCGGGACGTTGGCGTCTCGTGTTTCAACTGCTTACTGAAAGTCTATTGCTTGCACTCATCGGTGGAGCAGTCGCGTTGCTCGTCGTTTCGACGTTAATGAATCTAATCGTTGCGCTATTACCACCTGAAATACCTCGACTCAACGAGGTTGGGATAAACGCAACAGTGCTTCTCTTTGTCTTCGTTATCTCGACTGTAACTGGCCTGTTGTTTGGTCTGGTTCCCGCGCTCCAAGCGTCAAAACCTGATCTCGTAGTTAATTTGAAAGACGGTAGCCAGGGAACTGGTGTTGCGGCTCGTCATCAACGATTCCGCAGTGGTCTCGTTGTTGTTGAATTTGCCTTATCCCTGGTTCTAATGATTGCAGCCGGGTTGCTGCTAAAGAGCTTTGGCCGGTTGCTGGAGGTAAATCCAGGATTCGACCCACATAACGTTCTCATGGCCCGGATCTGGTTGCCGGTCCCAAACAATCCGGAACTCGATCCTTATCGAGATCCCGCCAAGCGATCCGCATTCATAAGAGAAGTGTTGGGTCGAGTCGGTACACTACCCGGAGTTAGATATGCGGCAATCGGTACTGGCTTTGGTGTTCCGCTCAACGGACAACACATCACTGGTGGCTTCACCATTGAGAACCAGGCGAGTGCTGATAACAGCGTGCCAACCGCACAGCTCTCTGCGGTCAGCGCCAATTTTTTTAGCGCCCTTAACACGCCGGTCTTGCGTGGGCGAGTATTTGCAGACAGCGATGACGAAAAAGGAAGCAAAGTCGCATTAGTTGATGAGGCTCTTGCACATCGCTACTTCCCCAATCAAGACCCGGTTGGTCTACGCATAAAGAGAGGCGGTCGAGCATCTGATGCGCCGTGGTTAACAATCACGGGAGTGGTTGGCAACATTAAGTCCGATAGCTTTGAACAACCGGATCAGCCGCATCTCTACATTCCTATCCTGCAGGCTCCAAGCTACACGATGGCGGTGTACTTGAAGACAGACTCCGATCCAAAAACCCTTACCAAGACGCTTCGGGATCAGATTCAACAAGTAGATCCAAATCTGCCGCTCTTTGGTGAGAGGACAATGGAGGAGATCGTTTCAGAGTCGCTGGCCCAGCGCCGTTTTGCGTTGCAGGTCGTTGGCTTGTTTGGAGTTCTGGCTTTACTACTCGCGAGTATCGGTATCTATGGGGTCATGGCGTACTCAGTGAATCAGCGCACTCGTGAAATTGGAATCAGGGTCGCGTTGGGTGCGAGCCGGAGAGCCATTCTTGGTTGGGTCCTACGTCAGGGAGTCGTGCTCATTGCGATTGGACTTACTACGGGACTTGTTGCTGCGTTTGGCTTAACACGTCTGCTGCGTAGTCTTCTTTTTGAGGTCGCGCCAACAGATTTTATCACGTACGGAATTCTGGCTGCTGTACTCGGTGTTGTCGCGCTCTTTGCGTGTTACATCCCAGCTCGTCGCGCGACTAAGGTCGATCCATTAGTGGCTTTGCGATACGAGTGATCAAAGAAGGATTTGGATATGGACAACTTGCTGAAAGACATCCGTTACGGTGTTCGCAGTTTACTGAAACGGCCGACGTTTACAGCGGTTGCGGTCATCACGTTAGGTCTGGGTATCGGAGTCAATACCGCGATTTTCAGTGTCATTAACTCGGTCCTGTTACGGCCGCTACCTTACGCCGCACCGGAACGTCTCATTTCCTTCCGATCAAATCAATCGGCGCCGGATCTCGCTGACGTCGAGGCCCAGAGTCGCACCTTTAGCAAGCTTGGTGGAATGGTGGCTCAGCCTTTGGCCTACACCGCAGGTGCCGAGCCACTGCAGCTTAAGATCGGCCAGGTTACTGGTAGTTTCTTTGAGACTTTTGGCGTAGCACCCGAACGCGGCCGCTACATCACTACCGATGACGATAAAACTGGTGGTCCATATGTCGTAGTTTTAGGACACGAACTCTGGCAGAAGGAGTTCCACGGCGATGAGCAGATCGTCGGAAAAACAATTCCTTTAAGCGGGAACGTGTACACGATCATAGGTGTGATGCCGGCCACGTTTGTTACCCCGCGCGACACTACCGAAGCTTGGACTCCTGTTCACGTCTCAAATCCCGTCGCCGCAAATTTTAGAGGTGTTCATTTTTTGCGCACGTACGGACGCCTGGCACCCGGAGTAAGTTTTGAACAGGCCAAAGCCGAGATGCAGCTAATCGATAAGAACCTGGCTGCGCAGTACCCCGCTGAGAACAAGAATCGCACCACGGTCCTCTTTGCCTTACACGAACGGATCGTTGGCGAGTCGCGACATTCATTGTTGGTCCTATTTGCCGCAGTCAGTTTTGTATTGCTAATAGCGTGCGCAAATTTTGCGAATCTGCTGCTGGCTCGAGCCGCCGAACGGGAGCGTGAGTTTGTAATCAAGAATGCGCTTGGGGCAGGCAGTTGGCGAGTGATCCGGCAGCTACTAACTGAGAGTGTAATCGTTTCACTGGCGGGAGGCGCTTTGGCAGTCGTGCTTGCAACCTGGGGAACCCGGTTGCTAGTGACGTTTAAGCCTGACAACTTGCCAAGACTGGAAGAGATTGGTGTCGATGGTCGAGTGCTCGCATTCACATTTGCAGTGTCGCTGTTAACTGGACTGATCTTTGGATTGTTACCCGCCTGGTCGGCGGCGCGAAGTGGTGTTAGCGAGGCTTTAAAGGAAGGTGGAAGAGCCGCAACAGCGGGTGGTGCACGCCGAAGACTGCGAAACTTGTTCGTCGTTCTCGAACTCGCGGTCGCATTGGTCCTACTGGTTGGTTCAGGACTGCTGATCAAAACGTTTTGGAATCTTCGTTCAGTCGACGCAGGTTTCAATCCTGATCACTTGTTGACCATGCGTGTTGAGCTTCCTGAGACGCGCTACAAAGAGGTTGCACCCCAAACACGCTTTCGCACCCAGACACTCGAGGGCATTAACTCGCTTCCAGGTGTTCAGGCCGCGATGGTTAGCGAACTTCCGTTGAGTGGCGATTCGCTCAACCATGACTTTCTTGTTGATGGACGCCCTCCGATCGCCCAAGGCGACGAACCAAGTGTTGAAACGCGTAGCGTCATGGGTGACTACTTCAAAGTCATGCAGATTCCGCTAAAGAGCGGACGAAACTTTGCTTCTCAGGATTTTCTGGACAATGCCCCTCTAGTTGGTGTTGCGAATGAAGCACTCGTTCGCGAGTACTTCAAGGATGAGGATCCACTTGGTAAACGTGTTCGTTGGGCGCGTGATCCTGAAATCCATTGGATCACAATTATTGGCGTCGTTGGCGATGTGAAACATTTTGGTTTGGACTTGCCGGAACTGCCAGGACTCTACTCACCTTACACCCAGATCAATCCCTGGAAGCGGTGGATGTCGTTTGTCGCTCGAACACAATCCGACCCTGGCTCGATGTCTCAGGCAATCAAGGAACAGATCTGGAAAGTTGATTCTCAACTACCGGTCACCAAGGTTGAGACCATGAGTGAAGTTGCGGCCGACTCCTTTGCGGCGCGTCGTTTCAACATGACGTTACTTACGATCTTTGCTGGTCTAGCATTGCTGCTCGCAGCGATCGGAATCTACGGAGTGATGTCGTACGTGGTGACACAGCGAACTCAGGAGATAGGAATTCGAATGGCTTTAGGTGCGCAAACAAGCGACGTTCTGACGCTCATCATCAGGAGCGGAATGATGCTGGTTGTTATTGGCGTGTTTCTGGGTGTGGCTGGCGCCGTAGCATTGACTCGATTGATGTCGAGTTTGCTCTTCGGTGTGGCTGCAACTGATCTGTTGACCTACAGCGTTGTGTCCGGCGTTTTGATAGTCGTCGCACTCTTGGCCTGTTACATCCCGGCGCGTCGCGCAGCCAAAGTAGATCCCTTGGTTGCATTGAGATACGAATGATGTGGAGCTTTGTGCTTTGTGCTTTGTATTTTGCACCCTTCGCGTATCGAGAAAGGTGCAGATAAGACAGCAAAGCACAAAGTACTAAATACAAAGTTCAAAGTACAAAGCACAACGTACAAAGCACAAGGCACAAATTCCATGGATAACTTCATTAAAGACCTTCGCTTCGGGATACGTGGTTTGTTGAAACAGCCAGGCTTTACGGCTTTGGTTGTGGGAACGCTGGCGCTTGGCATTGGCGCAAGTACGGCCATATTCAGCGTCGTCAATAGTGTGTTGCTTAAGCGCTTACCGTACCCGGAAGCGGAGCGAATCGTTGCAATTCAAGAACTCAATTCGCAGGGCAAGCGCATTCAGGTTACCTCTCCCAATTTTATTGATTGGCGCCAGCAGAGCACAGTCTTTGAGAACCTCGCCGCCATCAAGAGTGACATAACGAATCTGGCGCTGGCTGATCAGGCCGAACGACTAAACCTCGCGGTAACTTCCGCGAACTTCTTCAATGTCTTTGGTGTAGAGGCGAAACTCGGACGTCTGTTTATCCCCGCTGATGAGGAGGCTGGACATGCAAGCGTTGCGGTCTTGAGCCATGCCCTTTGGCAACGTCGTTTTGGCGGAACAGCGGACGTAATTGGTAAGTCGATCACGCTTGATGGCAAGAATTACAGCGTCGTTGGTGTAGCACCTGCGGGTTTCCAGTACCCGGATAAGACCGAAATTTGGTTGCCACCATTAAAGCTCGCTCCCGAACTTAATGTGAGAGTTGATGTAACTCAGAATCGCGGTATGGGCTACTTGAGTGCCGTCGCCAAAATGAAAAAGGGCGTATCTCTTCCGCAAGCCGCAGCCGAGATGGAGACTATTACTTCACGACTGCGTCAACAATATCCCAGCACGAACAATCGTCGATTCAATCGAGTCGTTTCCTTACAAGAACACTTGATTGGTGAGAATTCAAAACTGCTGTGGCTTCTCCTCGGAGCGGTCACATTCGTGCTGTTGATTGCGTGTGCAAACGTTGCAAATCTACTTCTCGCGGTTGGCGCATCACGTCAGAAAGAAATGGCTATTCGATCTGCCCTGGGAGCTTCGCGCTGGAGAGTGATTCGACAACTCTTAACTGAAAGTACCCTGATGGCAGTCGCAGGAGGGGCTGGCGGTTTGTTGTTAGCCTTCTGGGGAGTGGTCCTAATCACAAAACTTTTGCCTGCTGACTTCCCACGAGTGCAGGAAATAACCATCGATCTCCGCGTACTTGGTTTTACTCTCGTTGCTTCATTGCTCACAGGAATCTTCTTTGGATTGGCTCCGGCATATCAAATGTCTCGCAGTGACGTACAAGAGTCGATGAAGGAAACCGGTCGTGGAGCATCAGCTGGTGTTAGCCGAAGTCGATTGCGCCAGGGCTTGATCATCGTTGAAGTTGCTTTGTCCGTTGTGCTGATGGCAGGTGCGGGTTTGCTGTTTCGTAGTTTTATGCAACTACAAACAGTCAACGCAGGCTTCAATTCAGAACATGTTTTGACGGCAAAGCTGGCACCATCAGGAACAAACTTTCGCGATGCCGCAGACTACATCACGTTTTTTGACCGTGTACTTCAGCGTATGAAGACACTGCCTGGGGTCGTCGAAGCCGGCGCGATCAATACCTTACCTCTTAGTAAAGGGCCAACACTCGCTTTTCGAGTTGATGGACGTGAAGTCACCACACCAGACAAGTGGCCAGGAGCTAATTATCGAAGTGTCTCGCCCGATTATTTCCGCGCCCTGAATATTCCTGTCGTCCAGGGAAGATCACTTACCGACCGCGACAACAATTCTGCGCCGTTGGCTTTGATGGTTAACAGAACTCTGGCTGAAGCCGAATTTCCCGGCGAAAACGTTGTTGGAAAGCGCATCACCTTCGGCAGACTTGATCAGAATCGCCAGCCAGTGTGGTTTGAGATTGTCGGCGTGGCCGGTGACGTAAGAAGTCTCGAGCTGCGTGAGGAGGCGGTACCGGAAGTTTACTTCTCTATGTTCCAGGACTCGTTCCCATCAGTTTCACTCGTCGTTCGCACGAGTGTAGAGCCCGAGGGTTTAAGTGGTGCCCTCCGACAGGTCGTCAATGAAATTGACAAGTCGGTTCCGGTGGCTGACGTCGCGACGATGGATGTGATCGTAAGTGAATCGATTACTCAGCCACGTTTCAATCTATTTCTATTAACCCTTTTCGGGTCACTCGCGCTCCTGTTATCAGCGGCTGGTATTTACGGTGTTACCGCATACATGGTGACACAACGGACTCATGAATTGGGGATTCGGCTGGCGCTTGGTGCTCAGGTCGGCGACGTGCTGCGGATGATCTTAAAACAGGGCTTGGCGGTAATAACGATTGGTTTGGTGCTTGGTCTCTCTACGTCATTTGCGTTGATGAGGTTGTTAAGAAGTCTTCTTTTCGGAATCAGTGACAAGGACCCATTGACGTTTATTGGCGTGACAGTGCTGTTGTTATTGGTCGCTCTAATCGCGTGCTACATCCCGGCACGGCGCGCAACCAAAGTCGATCCCCTGGTGGCGTTGAGGTACGAATGAGGTCGAGCTTTGTGCTTTGAACTTTGTGCTTTGTACTTTGCACTCTTAGCGTGTCGAGAAAGGTGCAGTTAGGACCGCAAAGCACTAAGCACAAAGCACAAAGTTCAAAGCACTAAGTACAAAGTACAAATCGTATGGATAACTTCATTAAAGATATTCGATATGGCCTCGGAAGGCTTTGGAGACGTCCAGGATTCACCGTGATTGCTGTAATCACGCTTGCACTCGGCATCGGAGCAAATAGCGCAATCTTTAGCGTCGTAAACTCCGTGATCTTACGACCTTTGCCATTCCGCGACTCAGATCGCCTGATGGTTATCTGGGGAAACATCCACGCCGAAGGGCTCAATGAACTCGAGCTTTCAGGACCTGAGTTCATCGATCTTCGTACCCAGGCAAAAGCGCTTGAACAAATCGCCGGATATGAAACGCGCGGGTTCAACTTGTCAGGTGTCGACCAACCTGAACGACTGAGAGGCGCCGTCGTCTCAGCCAATCTGTTTTCCACGCTGGCGATTGATGCAGCGGTGGGTAGGACTTTGTGTGACCAGGAGCATACGTCTGGTAACGATCAGGTGGTCCTATTAAGTGATTCTCTGTGGCGACGCCAGTATGGAGGAAACAAGGCGATCCTGAACCAGACCATCACCTTAGATGGCCAGCGTTTCACCGTTGTAGGGATTATGCCTCGCGGGTTTCATTTTCCGGACAAGGACACGGAAATATGGCGCCCGCGCGCACTCTCAGCGGACGTATTGGCGGAAGACAAGAGTCGATCCGCTCGAAGCGTTGAGATATGAATGGTGGGGAGGTTTGTGCTTTGTACTTAGTGCTTTGTACTTTGCACTTTGCACTTTCACAGTTCGATAAAGCGACAAAGCACAAGCACCGAGCACAAGTACAAAGCTCAAAGTACAAAGCACCAAATTGATGGATAACCTAATCAAAGATATTCAATACGCTTTCCGCATGCTGCTCAGGAAGCCTGGCTTCACTGCGGTAGCTGTTATCACGTTGGCACTTGGTATTGGTGCGAACAGCGCGATTTTCAGTGTTGTCAATGCGGTGATTCTTCGTCCTCTGCCGTTCAAAAATCCGGAGGAGATGGTCAGGCTTTGGGAACGACGTGCGAATTCCGGTGATGCTAACCTGCCGTTATCCGGGCATGAGTTCGCAGCATGGCAACAGCGTTCGAAATCGTTTGCCGCGATAACGCTCATACAGCCAGATGGTCTGACGCTGACTGGAAAAGGCGACCCCGTAACGCTGGACACAGCCCGCGTTTCGTCAGAGTTCTTTTCTGTGGTAGGCGTTCCTCCGCTTCTCGGTCGTGGTTTTGCTTCCGAGGATGACGAGAGAGGCGGCGCTAAAGTAGCCGTACTTGGAGAAAAACTGTGGAAGCAACGGTTCGGATCGGATCCTGGTGTTATTGATCAATCTATTACGCTGAACGATCAGGGATACACAGTTGTTGGGGTAATGCCCGCTCTCGAGTTTATGCCAGAAGTATTGATTCCGATCGACATGATCGGCGAGGTCCAGAAAGTAGGGAAGCACAGTCATCAAGTATTCGGCCGGCTCAAGCCAGGCATTTCTTTGGCCCAAGCACAAACTGAGCTCGCGTACATCTCGGAGCAACTCGCTCAGGAAAACCCTCAAGCGAATATAGGACATAGTGTTCAGGCAGTCTCGCTTCACGAAGATCTTACAGGTGGTTCACATCTGGCCCTGTTTACACTCTTCGGAGCCGTCGGATTTGTGCTGCTCATTGCTTGTGCCAACGTCGCAAATTTGTTGTTGACACGTGCAGCGTCTCGCCAAAAGGAGATGGCAATCAGGGCAGCACTAGGTGCCGGACGCTTACGATTAATTCGACAGACACTCACTGAAAGTTTACTTCTGGCAGCGCTTGGTGGCGGTCTTGGATTACTTTCAGCTTTCTGGTTGGTTGATCTGTTAAGCAAGATTACAGCGGTAAACCTGCCCCGTTTGGAACACGTCAACATTGACGCGCGAGTGCTTTTCGTCACGATCGGTTTTTCGCTCTTAACCGGCTTGCTGACCGGGCTTGCACCTGCCTGGCGTAATTCCGACAAACGTCTCTCCCAATGGATGAATGATGGTACTCGGAGTTCAGCAACGTCTGGTTTACGGCGCACCGGAAGTGCCCTCGTCGTTGTCGAAGTTGCGTTAGCAGTGGTGTTGCTGGTTGGCGGTGGGTTAATGCTCAAGAGCTTTATCCAGCTGGTGCAAGTGGATCCGGGTTTTGATCCGCATCAGGTCCTCCGACTCGATTTATCGTTACCGGGTTTGAGATACAAAGAGCCACAAAAGCAACGAAATTTCTACGAGCAATTCATCTCAAAACTAAAAGGACTGCCCGGAGTTGAAGCAGTTGGTGCCACGACTCAAACTCCGTTGAGTCCGGGAGACAATTGGAGCAGCTTCGCGATCGATGGACGTCCTTCACCGCCTCCCGGAGATCAACAGCAAGCTGCAACTCGCGCGGTCAGCAACGATTACTTCAGCACCTTGCGTATTCCTCTTCGGAAGGGCCGCTTCTTTAGCGACAGCGATACACGCATCGCTGTACCCGTAATCCGTTGGTATGACCGCCAACCTTACCCGGCCCATTACGACGATCCACAGCCCGCTCCAGCTGTAATCATTAACGAAACGATGGCGCGTCTATATTGGCCCAATCAGGATCCGCTGGGCAGCAGACTGAAGATCATCGCAAGCCCCTGGATGACAGTGGTGGGTGTTGTTGGAGACGTGAAACACAATTCCCTGAGCGTACCAGCAAATCCAGAAATCTATCTTTCCCATCTGCAGGAACCTCAGGAATCTCTTGCTGTAATGGTTCGCACATCAGGAGACCCGCTTCAGTTAGCTGGTGCAGTTCGCGAAGAACTCAAGACTTTGGATAAGGATCAGCCGATGACTGTGACGACGATGGACCAGATCTTGTCCAACTCGGTAGCGGGACAACGGTTCAACGCTTTATTGCTCGGCGTGTTTGCGTCAGTTGCACTAATGCTGTCGATGATTGGTGTGTTTGGTGTCATCAATTATTCGGTTACGCAACGTACACAAGAGATTGGTATTCGAATCGCGCTTGGAGCCCAACGAAGCGATGTCTTTAAGTTGGTTATTGGCCAGGGATTGGCCCTCACGTTGATCGGGGTGGCCATTGGTTCCGTTGCGGCATTTGGACTAACACGCTTGATGAGAAACCTACTGTACGGCGTTAGTCCGACTGATGCTGCGACTTTTGTTGTGGTGTCATTCGTGGTGACGGTCGTTGCTTTGTTTGCCTGTTATCTTCCCGGCCGGCGGGCTTCCAAAGTCGATCCATTGGTGGCGCTGAGATATGAATGATGTAGAGCTTTGTACTTTGAACTTTGTGCTTTGTACTTAGCACCCTTAGCGTGTCGAGAAAGGTGCAGATAAGAGAGCAAAGCACAAAGCACAAAATACAAAGTACAAACCCCATTGCCAGTTCGTTTCCGATTTGAGAGCGCGGCGAATGTTTCAACGTTCAAGGGTAAGGAGAGACGGGAAAATGATTAATGACTTGCGTTTTGGCTTGCGAATGCTGTTGAAGAGTCCAGCGTTTACGGCGGTAGCAGTCTTGTCGCTAGCTCTGGGCATCGGGGCAAACACGGCTATTTTCCAGTTACTCAACGCCGTGCGTTTGAAGAACTTGCCGGTTCAGAACGCAGAACAGTTGGCCCAGGTCCAGATGCGACTCAGCGACGTGGACCTGACGCGTGGTAGCAAGAGCTCTCGATATCCCATTGTAACCAATCCACTCTGGGAACAGATTCGCTCACAGCAACAGGGATTCTCAGGCATCGCTGCGTGGGGAAACGCGAATTTCAATCTGGCCCAGGGCGGAGAAGTGCGTCCAGCCCGTGGACTCTGGGTGAGTGGTGACTTCTTCAATGTTCTCGGGGTTCAGCCTCAGCTCGGTCGTCTATTGACACAAGCGGACGATCAGCGCGGCTGTAGTGCAGCTGGCCTGGTGATCAGTTATCCATTCTGGCAGAGAGAGTTTGGTGGAGCTCAGGATGTGGTTGGGCGCAAACTTACTCTTTCAGATCGTCAATTCGAGATTCTTGGCGTCACCAGGTCCGACTTTTTTGGACTTGAAGTAGGAAAGTCCTTTGACGTCGCTTTGCCAATCTGTGCCGATGCGATTGTCAACGGGAAAAACAACCGGCTCGACTCCGGCGTTAACTGGTGGTTGATGATAACCGGCAGGTTAAAGCCCGGTTGGACTAGAGAGCAGGCGAGCGCCCAACTGACATCGATCTCCTCTTCACTCTTTCAGCAAACGCTTCCCGCAAACTATCCGACCGTCAGCGTTAACGACTATCTCAATTCCAAACTTGAGGTGGTTGACGGCGCCGCTGGTTACTCTAGTCTTCGCGACGAGTACGAACGTCCACTTTGGTTGTTGCTGGCCATCGCCGGGTTGGTGCTTTTGATTACCTGCGCCAACCTGGCGAATTTGTTGCTCGCTCGAGCCAGTACGCGGGAACGCGAAATCGCTGTGCGTCAGGCTGTGGGCGCCTCACGAGTCCGAATCATGCGGCAACTGTTGATGGAGACATTGTTACTGGCTTTCATCGGAACAGTTCTGGGCGCGGTCCTGGCCCAGGCTCTAAGCAAATATCTCGTCGCTTCGATTGGAACCAGCAGAGATATAGTTTTCCTGAATGTAACGCCAGACTTTAGGGTAATTGCTTTCGCCGCTGGAGTAGCCACACTTACTTGCATCTTTTTCGGGTTAACTCCAGCGATCCGTGCTACTCGGGTCAATCCCGGAATGGCGATGAAAGTTGCCGGACGCGGACTAACTGCAGGTCGAGAACGTTTTAGTCTGAGACGCGCGCTCGTAGTGGTTCAAGTCGCACTCTCGCTCGTCCTCGTTGCCAGTGCGCTTTTGTTCAGTCGTAGTCTCAATAAATTGCTCACCCTCGATGCCGGCTTTAATCAAGAAAATCTTTTGGTCGCTCGGGTTGGCTTCAATCGATTAAAGGTTGTGCCCGAACGTCGAATTGCGTTCAGGCAAGATTTACTCGACAAGATCAAAGCTGTACCCGGGGTTGAAGATGCGACGGAGATGGACACGCTGCCCCTAACTGGTGGAGGACGAGGAAACAATGTTTGGTTGGAAGGTAAAACGATCGAAGACAAAGTCGGCTGTTCATTCAATCGAGTCGGAGTCGATTATTTCAAGACTCTTCAGGTTCCAATAGTTTCGGGTCGATCTTTCGGAAATGGCGAGGCGTTGAATGCACCGAAGGCGGTAATCATCAATGCAACTCTGGCGCGAATATTACACGAACCAAATCCCATCGGCCGAAGACTTGTTGTCGAAGCCACTCCAACTGAACCCGAGACCGCTTACGAGATCGTCGGTGTGGCACGTGACGCGAAGTTTGAAGACCTACGCGAAGAGCCAATTCACATGTGCTATCTCGCCAGCCAGCAGGATCCGGAGCCGGGTTCCGGCCGGCAATTCTTAATCCGGTCCGGCATTCCACCCGCAGAGCTTACGGCGTCAGTGAATCGGAGTCTGATGGAAGTAAATCCCGGATTGGATGTGAACTTCCTCGGATTCAGGTCGATGGTCCAGGAGTCACTATTGCGAGAGCGATTGATGGCAACTCTCTCGGGACTTTTTGGTGCTCTAGCTCTGTTGCTGGCGAGCATTGGTCTATATGGGCTTCTTTCTTACGGAGTGGCAAGTCGTACAAACGAGATCGGAATTCGAATGGCGCTAGGCGCTGGGACAAGAAATGTCTTGTCTTTAATCCTGCGAGAAGCATTTCTCCTCGTTTTAGTTGGAGTAGCCGTCGGCGTACCAATCGTACTTTTTGTAGCTCGGTTTGCTTCGACTCTCTTATTCGAACTTTCGCCAACCGATCCACTTACGTTAGCTGCAGCTAGCCTCGTGTTGCTGGTGGTTGCCTTGCTAGCAGGATATTTACCGGCGAGACGAGCAACTAAGGTTGATCCATTGGTGGCATTGAGGGATGAATGAATACCATGTTCCAAGATCTCAAATACGCGATTCGAATGTTACTGAAGCATCCCGGCTTCACGACCGTGGTTGTGCTCACGTTGGGTTTTGGCATAGGTGCGAACGCTGCGCTCTTCTCCGTTGTGAATGGAGTGCTACTCAACCCGTTGCCGTTTCCTAATCCGGACCAGCTGGTTGCGTTTCATCAGAGCAAACCAAACTTCGAGACGGGTGCCATTCCGTATCCAAACTTTCTTGATCTGCAGAAAGAGAATCAGACATTCCAGACTATGGCAATCTCGCGCTCGACTGGTTTTAGCTTGCTTGGAGCAGGTGAACCTGAACGGGTGAGAGGTCGAATGATTTCCGCTGACTTCTTCTCGGTACTTGGAATCAAGCCTCAAGTTGGCCGGTTCTTCACAAGTGAAGACGATAAGAGTGGAGCGGCCCCAGTTGCTTTGATTAGCAACAGGCTCTGGACGCTTAAGTTTTCCTCGTCAGCGGACATCATTCAAAAAAGCATCACTCTTGACGATAGGAGTTATGCAGTTGTTGGGGTGATTCCCGCTGACTTTAACTTGATGCAAGGTGTTGACGTTTATGTCCCGATTGGCCAATGGTCCAGTCCTGCCCTTAAGAACCGTGGCGTTGCTTTAGGTATTCATGGAATCGGTAGGTTGAAACCCGGCGTGACCTTTGATCAAGCCCAGGCCGACCTCAGCCGGATCATGGTGAATCTCGCCACAGTTTATCCAGCTACTAATAAGGACAATGGCGCAAAGGTTGTTGTTCTCAGGCAACAAGTGATCGGTGACATGGATTCGATCCTTTGGATACTGTTCGGTGCCGTCGGATTTGTATTGCTCATAGCCTGCGTCAACGTCAGTAACCTGATGCTCGCGCGAGCTACTGGGCGCACACGTGAGTTTGCGATACGTGCTGCACTTGGTGCTGCAAGATCGCGTTTACTCCGGCAGTCACTGGTTGAAAGTATTTTAGTGGCACTGATCGGCGGCGCGTTGGGTCTAGCGTTTGCAGTTTGGGGAACGAAAGCCGCACTTGCAGCTTTACCTACAGCACTTCCACGAGCTGAAGAAGTTGGTCTGGATGCTCGTGTTCTGCTCTTCACTTTTGGGGTTTCGATTCTCACTGGAATAGTTGCGGGTCTCGCACCCGCACTCAAGACCTCGCCAGGTCGTTTCAATGCAACTCTCAACGAAGGTCGACGTGGTTCGCAACCGGGAAGTGTGCGCGCTCAGGGAATTTTTGTGGCCGTAGAAATGGCATTGGCGTTGGTGCTCCTCGTTGGAGCGGGATTGATGGTTCGAAGTCTACAGGCGTTGTGGCAGGTTGACCCCGGTTTTCGATCTGAAAATGTGATGTCGTTTGGCCTCAATTTTCCTCCGTCTCAAAGCAACGCAACTGCCAGCGAGGTTCGCGCAACTCTGCGCGACGTCAGTGACAAACTTAGTGCGGCACCGGGCGTCGACGCTGCTTCGTTCCTGGTTGGTGCCGTGCCGTTACAAAGCGAAGATGACCTGTTCTTTTGGATCGAGGGACAGCCAACACCTGCTGGCCCAAGCGAGATGCAGATGACGCTGTTTTACGTGGTCGAACCTGGCTATCTAAACGCGATGGGAATCCCACTTAAGCGAGGTCGATTCTTTTCCGCTCAGGACGATGAACGCTCTACAAAGGTGGCCGTGATTGATGAAGCGTTTGCCCGGAAACATTTCGGTAGTGAGGACCCACTTGGCAAACGAATAAACCTGGCAGGTAATGACACCCCGTCGCAGATCGTCGGCATAGTTGGACATGTAAAGCAGTTCGGGCTTGATTCAGATCATCAGCAGAGCTTGCAGGCACAGCTTTACCTACCATTCCGCCAACTCCCTGATAACGCTTTGGAAGGCGGTGTTGGAGGCGTCGGCGTGGTAGTACGTTCGCGCTCCGAATCTGGTACAGGTTCAACTCTATTCACTTCGATTCGACAAATCATCAGGAACAACAGCGGTGAGAATGTGATCTCAAATCCGCAAACTCTCGACGAAGTGATCTCAGGTTCTCTTAGTACACAGCGATTTTCAATGGTCCTACTTGCCGTGTTTGCCTCAATCGCACTGTTGCTCGCAAGCATGGGGATTTATGGGGTGATTTCTTATCTTGTGGGCCAACGCACACAGGAACTCGGAATCCGGATCGCACTTGGCGCTAAACGCTCAGACATACTTCGTTTGGTTTTGCGGCATGGAATGACGATGACCCTGGTTGGAATTTTTGTCGGATTGATTGCTGCATTTGCTTTGACAAGGTTAATGAGCGGCATGCTTTTCGGAGTTCAAGCCACTGATCCACTGACGTTTGCAACTATCGCCGTATTGCTTGCATTCGTTGCGTTGTTGGCTTGTTTTGTACCTGCGCGTCGTGCGACCAAAGTCGATCCGTTGGTTGCGTTACGATCAGAGTGAGGTTGATATTTTTACCGCAATTGTCTGTTGGCATTTGTCGGACCTTGGCGGTGTATAGCTGGTAGCGGAAAAAGATCTGCTAGACGGTTAACGATATGCTTCAGGATTTCCGATTTGGAATCAGAAAACTAGCGATGAACCCTTCGTTTGTGGTTGTCGCAGTGATAACACTTGCTCTGGGCATCGGTGCGAACACGACAATCTTCAGCGTTGTGAACGCCGTGTTGCTGCGATCGCTTCCTTACCAGAATCCTGAACAGCTAGTGACACTGTGGGAGAGGAATCCAAAACTGGGTTATGAGCAGAACGCTCCTGCAGCAGGTAATTATCTGGATTGGCGTGAGCAAAACACCACATTTCGACAACTGGCAATTTACGCTCCGTCACGCCGCTTTAATCTTGCAATCGACGATCAAGCAGAACGAATAAACGGCGCCGCCGTATCGGCCTCATTGTTTGACACTCTCGGGATCTCTGCGGCGGAAGGAAGAGTCTTTTCAGTTGCAGACGAACAGAGTGGTAATGAACAAGTCGCATTGATTAGCCACAATTTCAGGAAAGTTCATTTTCCACAGCGCAGCCCGATCGGTGAAACGTTAAATATCGATTCGAAACCTTACACGATCATCGGTGTAATGCCTGTGGGATTTCAGTTTCCGGGTGGAACCGGCACGGTGTTGCGTACTTTCACGGCAGCACCCGCTGAAATTTGGACACCCCTCGTACTCGACGCTGAAACTGTACGGCAACGATCGAGTCACTCGTTGCAAGTTATTGGCAGGTTGAACAAGGATGTCACCCTGGTCCAAGCCAATACGGAAATGGATTCGATTCAACAACGGATCGAACGTCAATATCCGAATTTCTTTGTTGGTTCTCATGTGAAGTTGGTTCCTCTAACGGAACAAATTGCGGGATCTACGCGAAGGCCAATTTTGATCCTATGGGCAGCGGTCATTTTTGTGCTTCTCATTTGTTGCGTAAACGTTGCCAATCTGCTCCTTTCGCGGGCTACGTCACGTCAAAGAGAAATTGCAATCCGCTCAGCCCTGGGGGCCGGCAGGGGTCGTATCGTTAGAGAATTGCTGGCGGAGAGCCTGCTGCTCTCAATGGTCGGTGGCATCGCAGGTGTGGTCCTGGCCCTTTGGTCTGTACGTGCTTTAGTTGCCATCCTGCCGCCCACGTTTCCCCTACGCGAGAATATCGCAATCGACGGCCCAGTCTTGTTGTTCACGATTGTCGTAACTCTATTTACGGGACTCTTATTTGGCATTGTCCCCGCATGGCAGTCGACGAAACTGGAATTGTCCAAAACCCTTAAAGCGAGTGTCAGGAACTCAGCAACTTCAGAAGGTCGACGTCTGCGAAATCTACTCGTGGTGTCGGAAATGGCGCTTGCGCTCACACTGCTTATAGCAGCGGCCCTGATGATTCAAAGCTTCTTCAAGCTTCAGCGAGTTGATCCCGGTTTTCGAGCGGACCGCTTGCTTACGATGGAGATGTCGTTACCAGCTAACAGCTACCCTCGAGCACAGCGTCCCGCATTTTTTGAAAGTCTTATTGAACGGACAGCTGCACTGCCAGCAGTGCAGTCTGTCGCCTTAGCCAAACATCTCCCTCTCACGGGCGAGAATATGAATTTTGCATTCTATATTGAGGGCAGGCCGTTTCCACAGGGCCAGTCTCCAGGTGCTGATGTTCGTTTTGTCAGTCCGAGCTACTTCAAGACGTTGAACGTTCCGATTAGGAGAGGAAGATCCTTCTTTGAGAGTGATGGACCACAGACGCCGCACACACTTCTGATAAACGAGTCGATGGCCCAACGCTATTTCCCAAATCAGGATCCACTTGGCCAACGGCTCGAATTGGGAATCAATGGTTTTGCAGGCGAGATTGTCGGAGTTGTTGGCGACGTCAAGCATGAAGGACTTGATGCTCACGCGAATGATGAAGTTTATGTCAATTATTCGCAGGCGCCATTCTGGACAGACATGACTTTGATCGTCCAAACATCCGGTGATCCGATGGATGTTGTGAGTTCAATAAGAAATGAATTATTGGCGGTCGATCGAAAAGTACCAATTGGAAGGGTACGAACGATGCAATCGATTTTGACTGACTCTGCTGCTCAGCCTCGTTTCCGCAGTCTTCTACTTGGCCTGTTTAGCGCCACTGCTCTGATCCTGGCCGCTGTCGGAATTTACGGAGTGATGTCATATGCAGTTACCCAGCGTACGAATGAAATCGGCATTCGAATGGCGCTGGGTGCCCAACATAGCGATGTAAAGAAGCTAGTAATACTGAATGGCATGTCGCTGGTAGTCGTGGGAATTGTCGTTGGACTTGCAAGCTCATTCGCAATTACGCGACTTCTTTCAGGCCTTTTGTTTGGTGTGGGCGCTACTGATCCGACGACATTTGCTGCGGTCGCCTTTGGCCTTGGCACGATTGCTTTAATCGCCTGTTACATACCGGCGCGGCGTGCGACGAAAGTTGATCCATTGATTGCGTTGCGTTCTGAATGATGTTTGTCAGTTGTTCTGGTCCGTTGACCGTCGTTCTGATACGGCTTAGCACACGGAGAGCTAGAGGGGTTTAGGAAAGGGCAGGAGAGTACCAAAGAATGAGTTCATTATGGCAGGACTTGCGTTACGGGGCGCAGATGTTAGCGAAACATCCCGGGTTTACCGCGGTCGCTGTGTTGACGATTGCCCTGGGAGTTGGCGCGAATACTGCGTTGTTTAGTGTCGTTGATGCGGTCTTGCTTAAGAAGCTGCCAGTCAAAGATCCCGATCGCCTGGTCCTGTTCAAATCAACGTGGAATCGCGAGAAGTTTAGCCCCGGCGGCTATAACGGTAACAACCAACGTGATCCGGTGACCGGTCTGACTAACGGAACATCCTTTCCGTTTCAGACGCTCACAAGATTTCGTCAGGAGAACAGTGCGCTGAGTGATGTTTTTGGGTTTGGCCAGATCTCCGTCAATCTCAACAGTGGTGGTCAGGCGGAAGTAGTTAATGCACAAGCTGTATCAGGTAATTACTTTTCGGCTTTGGGAGTGCCAGCCTACGTTGGTCGCACGATTACGGATACGGACGACAATGCAGGCGTCACGCCCGTTGCGGTCATCAGTCACCAGTACTGGATGAGTCGTTTCTCAGGTGATCAATCTGTAGTCGGTCGTCAGGTAAATCTCAACAACATTCCATTCACGATAATTGGCGTAACTCCGCCTGGTTTCAGCGGCACTATGCAAGTCGGTTCGTCACAAGATGTTTCGATACCAATCGCGTGGGAGCAACAAGTAGAAGCTGACAGGTCAAATCAAGCGGGAGCTGGCAGGTGGTGGATAAGAATCATGGGGCGCCTCAAGCCAGACGCTACGCTGGAACAGGCCCAGGCGACACTCGCAGGTGTATTCCAACAATCAATTAGCGAACATCGCGCAGCGCGTCAGGCAACAACTCAAACAGCGCTGCGAACTGTCGATCTAAGTGATTATCCACGTCTTTCTGCCGATCCGGGCAATCAGGGTGAGATGAACATGCGCAGGTTCTTTCTTAAACCCTTGCGCCTTTTGTTTGGTGTTGTAGGTCTAGTCCTTCTTATTGCTTGCGCAAATGTAGCAAACCTCTTGTTGGTAAGGGCGTCATCGCGAAAGAAAGAGATAGCCGTCAGGCTCGCACTGGGTGCGAGCAGATGGCGGTTAATACGTCAGTTACTGACGGAGAGCCTGTTGCTTTCCACGATCGGTGCAGCCGTAGGTGTGCTGTTCGCACTGTGGATCAAGAATGGGCTCTTGCTTGTGGCTGAGTGGGGTGGACGAGAAATGAATTCACTCAGCCCACAACTCGATCTCAGAGTCCTTGGTTTCACCTTGCTTCTATCGTTTGTTACAGGTGTCCTATTCGGAATTTTCCCAGCTTTTCGTGGTACTCGTTTGGATCTCACGCCGACACTCAAAGACACCGGACGCGGAACCAGCGGCCCAGCCAGATCTCTGCTTAGTAGAACACTTGTCGTGGTCCAGGTCTCTGTTTCAGTCCTTTTATTAATAGGCGCAGGTCTACTCATCCGTAGTCTGCGAAACTTGCAGCATGTGGAAACCGGTTTCAATACAAATAACGTGTTGTTGCTAAATGTTGAGCCGAGTTTGATTGGTTACAAAGATGAACGCCTGACTGGTCTTTACAAGCAGTTGTTTAGCAGGCTTGAGAGCGTTCCCGGTGTTCAGTCTGTAACTATGTCGCGTCATGCACTGCTGTCATTTAGCATGACGTCATCATCAGTATTCCTGCCTGGAGTTTTCAACGCTGAGGGCAAACCTCAAGAGAGCGGTGAAGTCTACATTCATAACGTCCGGGAAAACTTCCTGCAGACTATGGAGATTCCAGTGTTGATGGGCCGTTCACTTGGTCCACAAGACGATGGCCGCGCGCCCAAGGTCGCTGTCATTAATCAAGCTTTTGCCAAACAGTTATTCCCAAATGAAAATCCGATCGGTAAACGAATCAGTTTCGAACGAGACAAGTCTGGCGAAATCGAGATCGTTGGAATGTCGCGTGACGCAAAGTACACCAGTCAACGCGATGAAACGGAACCGACAGTATATCTGCCGTGGTCTCAATCGCTTCGGTCAATGGGTACTGCTGTATTTGAAATTAAGACAAACGGTGATCCTGCAAATTACGTTGGTGCTATCCGACAGGCATTCCGTGAGGTAGACAGCAACTTGCCATTGACTGAAGTAAAGACGCAAGCGCAACAGGCAGAGGAGTCGCTCGCGATGGAACGTACCTTTGCCAAGCTGTTAACGCTTTTTGGAATCATCGCCCAACTCCTTGCGGCAATCGGTCTATATGGAGTGATGGCTTACTCGGTGTCGCAACGCACTCAGGAGATTGGTATTCGCATGGCGCTCGGTGCGGATCGCGGCAGCGTCATGAAAATGATTCTGAGGCAGGGAATGATCATGACTGTAATCGGTGTCGCCGTTGGTCTGGGAGGCGCTTACTTCCTGACCAAGTATCTCGAGAGTCTGACCAGCATGTTGTTTGGAGTGAAACCGAGAGATCCATTTACGTTTGTAGTGATAGCAGCTGTGCTGATCTTTGTGGCTTTGGTGGCGTGCCTGATCCCCGCGCGTCGTGCAACCAGGATCGATCCTTTAGTAGCGCTTCGTTATGAATGAGGAGACCTAGTTCTCATGGACACATTGCTAAAAGACATACGTTACGGAATGCGTGGGCTCCTTAAGCACCCAATGTTCACAGTCGTGGCTGTGTTGACGTTAGCACTGGGGATTGGTGCGAACACGGCGATGTTTACCGTCGTCAATGCGGTCCTACTGCGTCCATTGTCATTTCCGGAATCTGAGAATCTTGTTTTGCTCCAAGGAATCAATCCATCAAAGGGAATCACCGAGAGCAACATGTCGGTTCCAGATCTGTCGGATTGGAAGGTACAAAATCAGGTCTTCGAACAGATCAGCCCCTTTATTACGGGTGGTGTGTATCTGGTTAGTGGCGATGAGACGGAACGTGTTCGAGCCACTGGTGTCACGGCGGATTTCTTTCCCATGATGAGGACTTCGGCGTTCAGAGGACGAACTTTCCAGGCCGAAGACACTCAGCAAGGTCAAGAGCCGGTGATCATTCTGAGTCACGCGCTCTGGCTGGGTCGATTTGGGTCAGACCCAAACATTATTGGCACCAAAGTAGTCATGAACGGTAAGAGCACAACGGTAATCGGAGTAATGCCGCCAGGGTTTGATTACCCGCAACGTGCGGAAGTTTGGGCGCCACTATCATTGGATCCTGCTAGCGAGGAACGATTCAATCGCTATGTCGAGGCTGTGGCACGACTCAAGCCTGGGGTTACTATCAGTCAGGCGCAAAGTGACCTTGACACAATCAACCAGCGTTTGGCCCAGACCTATACTGATTCGAACACTGGTTGGGGAGTGCGGATAACCAACCTGCGTGAGAGTTTGGTTGGCGACGTACGAACTGCGCTTCTGATCCTGTTTGGTGCAGTTGTTTTTGTCTTATTCATCGCCTGTGCCAACGTTGGAAATCTACTACTAGCGCGCTCCACCTATAGACACAAAGAGATTGCCCTGCGAATGGCGTTAGGCGCGGGCAGATTACGCATCGCGAGACAACTACTGACTGAGAGCTTGCTGCTGGCCTTTATTAGTGGTGTCGTTGGAATTGCTTTGAGCGTTTGGCTGACGCGCTTGTTGATTGCAATCAGTCCAGCAAATAGTCCGCGATTTAATGAGATTGGACTTGATGCTCGTGTCTTCTTCTTTACCTTTGTTGTTGCGATTTTGACGGGAATCTTCTTTGGCCTTGCCCCGGTCTTCCAATCGTCACATACCGATCTCAATGAGACTTTGAAAGAGAGTGGTCGTCTCGGTACTCAGGGCGGCGGGCGCAACCGAATCGGTAGTCTATTGATGGTCTCCGAGATAGCTTTCTCGTTTGTTCTTCTCGTCGGTGCCGGCCTACTCATTAAGAGCTTCATTCACTTAAAAGATGTGAGTCCGGGTTTCAATTCCGAACGTGTGGTTGTCTCGCGCGTAGCCCCCCCACCCGGAAAATACCCGCCTGGAGAATCACGGTCGCAGATTTTCGATCAGATAGTCGAACACGCGCGCTCAATACCGGGGGTGCAGTCTGCTGGTGCGGTCCTGAGTCTGCCGCTCGGTGGCGACACCTTCAATGTTGGGCGCGACCTTCTCAAGGAAGGGGATCCTAATACACCCGAAAACGGTCATGACGCGATGTATCTTGTCGTAACGCCAGGTTACTTCAGCACCCTTCAAATCCCGCTAAAGACAGGTCGTGAGTTCAGTTCAACGGACGCCGGTACGAACGCGCCGAAAGTGATCATCTTAAACGAAACGATGGCCCGACAACTTTGGCCCAACGACAACCCTATTGGAAAGCGAGTGAGGTTGCGATCCGATGAAAAGTTCCAACGTGAAGTTGTGGGCATTGTGGGTGACACAAGACAGTCAATGGATAAAGAACCCCCGTCGCAGATGTATGTACCGTTTTCGCAGGATGCCAACTGGGGAAGTCTGAGTCTGGTTGTTCGAACAGTTGGCGAACCAACAGCGGTTAGCGGAGTCCTCCGCAACGAGATGAAAGCGGTCGACAAGAGTATTGCCGTCTTCAACCTGCGAAGTATGGATGATGTTGTTGCGTTGTCGATGGCACCCAGGCGAATTCCAATGCTGCTCCTGACTGCCTTTGCCGGCGTCGCAATGGTTTTGGCGATGCTGGGTATCTACGGTGTGACTGCTTATTACGTGACGCAGCGTACCCGAGAGATTGGGATACGTATTGCGCTTGGAGCACAAGTGAGAGATGTATTACGGCTGATCTTACGCCGTGGGTTGTTCTTGTCGCTGGGTGGAGTATTGCTGGGAGTAGCTGGGGCGTTTGCGCTAACTCGCTATCTCTCGTCATTACTCTTCGGTGTAAAGCCTTTCGACGGGCTCACGTTAATAGGTGTCTGTTTGATTCTGGTCGCGGTTTGTTTACTTGCTTGTTATCTCCCGGCGCGTCGAGCAACGAAGGTCGACCCGCTTGAAGCATTGCGGTACGAATGAGCTTGGTGCTTTGTGCTTAGTACTTTGCACCCTTAGCGTACCGAGGAAGGTGCAGATAAGACAGCAAAGCACAAAGTACAAAGCACTAAGCACAACGCACAAAATTTATGGATAACCTGATCAAGGATCTTCGTTACGGAATAAGAAGCCTGCTGAGAAGACCAGGATTTACGGCCATCGTGGTAATAATTCTCAGCCTGGGAATTGGCGCTACGACTTCAATCTTTTCAATTGTCGATGCGCTCTTACTCCGTTCGATGCCTTATCCCGACAGTGCTCGCCTGGTGATGCTTCGCGAAGTTGGTTCTAAAGGCGGCCAGATGGCCGTCACTGAACCAAACTTCGAAGATATTCTCACGCGCAGTCAGAGCTTCAATGGTCTCGCTGTGGCTGCCGGTAGTTTTCCCCTGGTTGTTACAGGTGGAAATGAAGCTGTTCGAGCGCAAGTTTCAATAGTGTCGGCTCGATTCTTCGACGTAATGGGAGTCGCGCCAATTGCAGGTCGAACTCTTGTCTCGGAAGAGGACAAGTTTGGTGGACCAGTGTCAGTTCTTGTCAGCTACGGTTACTGGCAGAAGACGTTGGGTGGCCGATCGGACTTCAATAACATCAAACTCAATGTCGATGGAGCATCTTGCAACGTGGTTGGCGTGATGCCGTCTGGTTTTGATTATCCAGCTGATACCGCAGTTTGGCTCTCTCGCAACACTGACCCCCCAAATACGTCGCGTACAGCGCACAATTTACCAGTAATCGGCCGTCTGAAAGCGGACACGTCGATTGAGCAGGCAAGAGCCGAGATTAGTTTGATTGGCAAACAGATGCGCGACGCTTACGGCACCAAGATGGATGCCGTGGATTTCGCACTCATTCCCCTCCAGTCCTATGTCACGCGAAACGTCAGTCGTGGCCTTTGGTTACTACTCGGAGCTGTTGGCCTGCTGTTGCTAGTAGCTTGCGCAAATTTTTCAAACTTGCTGTTGGCCCAACTGACTGCACGAGAGCGTGAGTTCACAGTCAGATGTGCGCTCGGTGCTTCGAGACTGCGACTCACTCGTCAGTTGCTGGTTGAGAACTTGCTTTTGACATTACCGGCAGCTGGTTTAGGTGCGCTTCTCGCAAGCTTTGGAGTGCGGCTCTTGTTGCTACTCAATAAAGGGACGCTGCCACAGGTCAATTCTATTTCAGTGGATAGTCGGGTCCTCTTGTTTGCCTGTGGCCTCGCGGTGCTTATTGCGGTTGCGCTTAGTTTTCTCCCTGCTGTGCAGCGTATCGGTCATGACCTCAATGGCGGGTTGAAAGCCGGTGGCCGCGGCCAGATCGGTGTGGGCCAACGAATTCGGGGCGCGATGGTTGTCGGACAAATCGGACTTACCCTGGTCTTACTTGCAGGCGCTGGATTACTTATACGCAGCTTTTTGAACCTGATGAGAGTGGATCCGGGGTTCAAGCCTGAAAGTGCAATCGCAATGAATCTCTCATTGCCCAGCACGATCACACCAAAAGAAGACGAGAGCCTGCGACAGTTTTATGTACAACTGTTGGAACGAGTGAAGACGCTTCCAGGTGTAACCGCGGTTGGAGGTATCAATGTTTTGCCACTTGCAGATCGCGGCGCTAATGGCACTTTTTTGATCAACGACGATCCAACGCATCCAGGTTACGCCGAGTATCGCATCGCCAGTGCGGGATACTTTGACGCAATGAAGATCCCGCTCTTGCGAGGGCGGATGTTCAGTGCGCAGGACACAACGAATTCGCAGCATGTTGCAGTTATCAGCCAGTCGCTCGCGCGTCAGTACTGGCCCAATGACGAGCCGCTCGGCAAACGACTTCAGTTTGGAAACATGGACACCGATAAGCGTCTGCTGGAGATAGTCGGTGTGGTTGGCGACGTACGAGACGGTGTTTTGGAACGTGAAGCGCTGCCGACTGTTTATTCGTTTTCGTTGCAACGTCCTCAATGGTGGCAAGTATCGCGTCTGGCCATAGTGGTGCGGTCCCAAAGCGAACCTGAAGCATTGATTCCGGCACTCCGTTCGACAGTTCAGCGCTTGCGTTCTGATACGCCTACCCGATTTGTCACCCTGAACCAGGTCTTTTCCTCCGCTTTTGATGCACGTCGATTCACGCTCTGGTTGTTTGGTGTGTTTGGTGGTGTTGCCCTTTTGATCACCGTGGTCGGCGTTTACGGAATGCTTGCTTACTCGGTCGCAGAACGTCGCCAGGAGATTGGTATTCGAATGGCACTTGGTGCTCAGGCGAAGAATGTTTTGGGGCTGGTGATCGCTCAAGGTTTAAGACTCGCGCTGATTGGCGTGGTAGTAGGCCTTGCAGGAGCGTGGGGTTTGACACGATTGATGGAGAACCTGTTGTACGGCGTCAGTGCTACTGACCCACTTACTTATGCCTCAATCGGTGCGTTGTTGATTGGAGTTGCCTTACTAGCGTGCTGGATTCCAGCACGTCGCGCGACAAAGGTCGATCCGTTGGAAGCGTTGAGATGTGAATAAACCCGGACGGGGTTGGTTTTGTCAGTGGTCCGTAGTCCCTAGTCACTAATCAGTGGTCCGTAGTTCGTGGTCCATGGTTCGAAGGAGTTACGTAAACAACTGACAACTGACAACTGACAACTGACAACGGACAGCCAGCAACGGACAACGGACAATTCTTGCGGAGGGTAAAGATGTACCAACTATTACAAGATCTTCGGTACGCATTGCGCGCATTCAAAAAGCGACCAGGGTTCGTTGCCATCAACGTAATCACCCTGGCCCTGGGAATTGGTGCATCGACCGCAATCTTCACAGTTGTCGATGCTGCCCTGTTGCGCGGCTTGCCATATAAGTCGCCCGAACGGCTCTATCACCTTTTTGAAACAACGCCGCAGAAAGAGTTTTCCCAACGCGAGTTCTCTTATCCCGATTATCAAGACTATCAGCAAAACCAGGTGTGTGAAGGAATTGCCGCATACACTGGCGGTGGCGCAATTCTCAATACCAACGGTCAAACAGAACGGGTCTTTGCTCCAGCCGCTACCGCAAATTTCTTTTCCGTGCTCGGCGTCGATGCAGTGTTGGGCCGAACCTTCCAAGCTGGCGATGATAAACCTGGAACACCGAAGGTCACTGTTCTTACCTACTCAACCTGGCAAAGTCGGTTTGGAGGCGATAAGAACATCATCGGCAAATCTCTGACGCTCAACGGAGAGAACTTCACGGTGGTCGGTGTTTTGCCGGCAACGTTTCAATTCGCATTTCGTCCGGCAGATCTTTGGCGGCCTTACCAACCAACAGAATCTCAACTCACGCGACGGTTCATGCATGGCACAAACCTAATTGCCAGACTCAAACCGGGAGTGACTGAAGCTCAAGCACAGTCTGAATTGAGCTTGATTGCCAGCAGAATTTCGCAGTCGTTTGCCGAGTCGCATGCCGGAACAGCCCTGAAGTTGGTGCCGCTTCAGGAGCAAGTTGTTGGCGATGTCAAACCAATCCTGTTTGTATTGTTGGGAGCGGTTGGATTCGTCTTGTTAATAGCCTGTGCAAACGTTGCGAGTTTGCTGCTTACGCGATCTCTTTCCAGGCAGAAAGAAGTCGCACTTAGGGCCGCGCTTGGTGCGAGTCGCTGGAGAATTGTCCGTCAGCTTCTTACCGAGTCTGTGTTGTTATCGATAGTCGGCGGGTTGGTAGGACTGGCCGTTGCTTACTGTGGTGTTGGGTTATTGGTAAGTGCCTTACCCGACAATCAACTCAACTCGTTGCCATTCCTAAAAACTCTTCGCATCGATACCAGTATTCTCGCTTTCGCTTTCGGCCTGTCCTTTATTACTGGATTGGTTTTTGGTCTGGCACCTGCAATCCAGTCATCACGCCTCGCTTTAAATGAGGTGCTAAAGGAAGGCGGACGAAACAGCGCTGGTGGCGGAGGACATCGACTTCGCAGCGCGTTCGTAATGACAGAAATTGCGCTGGCAGTGGTCCTGCTGGTTGGTGCCGGTCTTTTGATGAAGAGCCTCTTACGTTTGTTGCAAACCAGTCCAGGTTTCAACCCGCAAAACGTACTTACGATGACTGTTGTTCTGCCAACGGCTAAGTACACAGAAGAAAACCGGCAGATAATTTTTATGGACCAGCTCCGCGAACGTGTGCAGTCGTTACCGGGGGTGGCCGGCGTCGGCATTGTCAATATTCTTCCTTTGCAGGGTGGTAACACGACGAGAGTTGTGGTCGAAGGCGATCCACTTCCGCCGCCCGGCCAGGAGATCGAAGCAAATATTCGTACGGTTAATGAGAGCTATTTTCAAACGCTTGGAGTCCCGCTAATCGCAGGCCGAATGTTTGACGATCGGGATAAGGCAGACGCGCCGGGTGTTGTGATCATAGGCAAAACTACAGCCGATAAGATTTTTGGAGGCCGCGATCCTGTCGGCCGTCGTTTGAGTTATGCAGGTATCAACTCGCCTCCTGAGCTAATCGTTGGTGTCGTCAGCGACCTGAAGATTACTGGCCTGGATGAAGCACTGAAACCAGTTATCTATTATCCGTTCCGCCAGAGTCCATCACAGGGAACAAATCTTGTCGTACGAACTAGTGGGGAGCCGAATGCGATGGCGGGCGCGATTAGAGACGAGACACGAAGTCTCGAACCTGAAGTAGCAATCTTCAACGTTAGAGCAATGCAGGATCTCATTTCCGATTCACCTGCGGCTTCAACACGGCGCTTTCCTGCGCTGCTCATCAGCGTATTTGGTGGACTCGCGTTGTTGCTTTCATCAATTGGAATCTACGGCGTTGTCTCGTACTCAGTCAGTCAACAAATCCATCACATTGGCGTGCGCATGGCACTCGGGGCACAAGCTTCAGACATTCTGAAGATGGTTCTGAAGCAGGGTGTATTTCTTGCGATGGTAGGACTTGCGATAGGAGTTGTGTCAGCACTCGCTTTGATGAGGTTGTTGCGCACATTGCTTTTTGAGGTGCAGACGTATGACGTCGCAACTTTTGCTGTCGTAGGCACTTTGCTTTTTGGGGTTGCGTTGTTGGCTTGTTATTTACCAGCGCGTCGTGCAACCAAAGTCGATCCCTTGGAGGCGTTGAGGTATGAGTAATGGAGTCATTATTTAAAGACATTCGATTCGGTCTCAGGACGCTACGAAAGAATCCATCTTTCGCTGCCGTAGCTCTGGTGACTTTAGCCCTGGGCATTGGTGCGAACGTCGCGATTTTTAGCGTCGTTAATGCTGTCTTGCTGCGGCCGCTTCCTTACCCAAACGCCGATCGGCTCGTGGCGATCTCGGCAAACTCGCTCGAGGCACCTGAAATCGCTGTAGCTTATCCGGATTATCTGGATTGGCGAACCCAACAGACGGTATTCGAAGAAATGTCGGCTCGCTTACCTACAGGCGGAGTTATAACCGGCGCTAACGAGCCAGAGCGAGTGATTGGCCGGATGGTAACACCGAGTTTCTTTCCCACGCTTGGTGTTCAACCTGCCCTGGGCCGTGCGTTTACCGAAGCTGAAGACTCACCCGGTGCACCTGCGGTAATGGTTATCAGTTACGGCCTCTGGCAGCGTCAGTTCGGCGGTTCCAGTGATGCCATTGGTAAGTCGATCACATTCAATGGCGCGCCCTGGACCATCGTAGGAGTCATGCCTTCATGGTTCGACTTCTACGGACGCACAAATATCAACAATGACTTCTTTACTCCTCTTGGTCGATTGAACAGTGAGGAGTTCATGCAGGATCGAAAATCACATGCGGTGATGGTAAATGCGAGGTTGAAACCTGGTGTTACCCTCGAACAGGCTCGAGCGGAACTCAACGCCATCAGTGCTCGTCTGGCAACGCAATACCCATCCTCAAATACCGGAATCGGTGCGACGACCCGTTTGCTTCTCGATGATTACATCGGCGATGCACGTCAATCATTACGGGTGATTTTCACCACAGTAATATTCATGTTGTTGATAGCCTGCGCTAACGTCGCCAACCTGATGTTAGCGCGCGCTTCGACGAGACGAAGAGAAATCGCACTTCGTCTTGCACTTGGAGCCTCTCGCTGGAGAATCGGTCGTCAATTAGTAACCGAGAGCCTGATCCTCGCACTAGCTGGAGGTGTGCTTGGAGTACTTTTAGCCACTTGGGGAGTCAGAGTTCTTTCCAGCATCGATACTGGCGATATGTCGCGAATGGACGAAGTCAACATTGACGCACGCGTGTTGGGATTCACGTTTCTGATTACGCTGATTGTTGGTGTCTTATCCGGTCTTGTCCCGGCTCTGCAGACTTCTCACCTTGAACTAAACGAGACATTGAAGAAGGGCAATCGCACATCCTCGGCCGGCGCAGGCGGGCGGTTACGACGTTCATTAGTTTCGCTAGAGATTGCGCTTGCCTTGATGTTGCTGGTCGGAGCAGGACTTACCATTAGAAGCTTCCAGCGGTTGACAGCGGTTGAGCCGGGATTCGATTCGCAGAACATTCTGACATTTCGCATGCGCTTGCCGGACGCTAAATATAAGGACGGATCGCAAACGTTCGCGTTTTGTCGTGAAGCCATGTCAAAGGTTTCGGCTCTTCCAGGAGTAGAACGTGTAGCGGTGGCCACTGGTTTCCCCCTGGGTCGCTCGACTGACACTGGCTATCTGGTGGAAGGACAGGCTGAGCCCTTGCCGGGACATGGTCCATCCGCCGCCAGACAAGACGTTAGTGAGACTTATCACGGCGTGCTGGGTATTCCTCTGCGGAGTGGACGGCTCTTCAGTGAGCAAGATACAGAGAATAGTCCGTTGGTTGTGATTGTGGATGAGGAACTGGTCGCGAAGACGTTTCCAAATCAAACTGCAAGTGAGGTTATCGGTAAGCGCATCCGCTTCACCGGAGACAATGATGGTTGGCGGGAGATTGTTGGAATCGTAGGACACGTAAAACAAACCGGACTAAACGAAGAAAGTCGACCACAAATCTATCGGCCCTGGACGCAGCTTTCGCCAAAGTATAGGTCCAGTTACATGCGGGCCACCGACATGCTTGTAAAGACTTCTGTCGCTCCGGACTCTCTGATCGGCGCAATCAAACGAGAAATAAGAGTTATCGACAAAGATCAACCGATCGCTCAGGTGCAAACGCTGGACGATAAGTTGAGTGAAACAATTGCTCCGCAGCGTTTCACCCTGTTCCTGCTTGGTCTGTTTGCCTTTATCGCGTTGCTGTTGGCTGCGGTCGGTATCTACGGTGTGATGGCTTACGCAGTTACACAGCAGACTCAGGAGATAGGGGTCCGTATGGCGCTTGGAGCAAGACCGTTTGATGTTCTCAAGCTAGTCGTCACCCAGGGATTGAGCCTTGTTGTTATCGGAGTTGTGCTGGGTCTTGCCGGGGCGTTCGCCGCGACGCGACTCATGATCAGTTTGCTGTTCGAAGTGACCCCAACCGACCCGATCAGCTTTGTTGTGGTTACGCTTGTTTTGACAGTTTCAGCGTTGCTCGCGTGTTGCATCCCGGCGTTCCGGGCAACGAAAGTCGATCCGTTGGTGGCGCTGAGACATGAATAAAGAGAGAGCTTTGGTTTTTGGTCTTTGATCTTTGTCAGTCAGTAGTCCGTTGTCAGTAGTCCGTAGTTCTAAGAGTTGCGTAAACAACTGACAACTGACAACTGACAAAGACCAAAGACATTAAAGGAGAATAACGGTGGAAACATTTCTACAAGACATCAAATTCGCCCTAAGAATGTTGCGCAAGAACCCAGGGTTTACTGCCGTTTCTATTCTGACTTTGGCGCTTGGGATTGGTGCAAATACTGCAATATTCAGCGTTGTCAACGCTGTCTTGTTGCGTCCACTTCCGTTCCGCGAACCTAACAGACTTGTCCGCGTCTACAGCGAGTTTCCGACGATGAACCTTAACAAGTTCTGGTTATCGCCTCCGGAACTTTTAGATATTGAAAAAGAGGCGAAATCGTGGGAAGCGATCGGTGCCTGGGCGCCAGGTGGTCAGAACATCGGTACAGATGGTGAACCATTGCGTGTTACCTCTGCCGCCATCACCCGGGGCTTGATCGAAACGCTCGGCGTACAACCAGAACTTGGTCGCAACTTTAGCCCCGAAGAAGACCGCAATGGTGGTCCAAGAGTTGCACTTGTCTCACATGGTTTGTGGCATCGGGCTTTCGGCGGATCAAACGACATTATTGGCAAGCAGATTCTCGTCAACTCACAACCAACAACTGTTGTCGGGGTGATGCCGAACAACTTTGCGTTTCCTCCGGGGAGCAATGATCAGGTCGAGGTGTTATTGCCGTTTCAGTTTGATCCGGCAAATCCGGGCAGCCGTGGTTCTCACTTCCTATCGGTCATCGGTCGACTCAAACCTGGAGTGAGCGTCGAGCAAGCCAAAAGTGAGTTCACTAGTTTGATGGCCGGCTGGAAGAGTGAAAGTCGCGCGCAACATCTATTGAATCCGGAAAAACACCCCATAGTAATGTTGGGGTTACATGAAGATGTCGTGGGCTCGGCACGCCAGGCAGTCCTTTTACTAATGGGTGCCGTCGGATTCGTACTGCTAATCGCCTGCGTCAATGTAGCAAACCTGCTTCTTGCCAGAGCTGAGGCACGTCATCGTGAGTTTGCCGTGCGACTGGCTTTAGGCGCGGGCATACGTCGAATGGTCCAACAGTTTGTGGCGGAAGGATTTGTACTGGTGCTGTTCGCAGCAACTGTTGGAACCATCCTGGCTTTTGTCGGATTGAAATTGTTGCTGCTGTTTGCTCCAGACAGCGTGCCACGCACGGGTGAAATTCGCGTGGATCTCTTCGTACTAGCGTTCACCCTGGGTTTGTCGATCTTAGCAGTCTTCCTTTTTGCGCTTGCGCCGTTATTCCAGGTGAGCGAACGCAATTTAGCAAACTGGATCCGTGGTGCGGGCCAGCGCGCCATTCGAGGTGGCGGTCAAACGCTTCGTAAGAGTTTGGTGATTACTGAAATCGCTCTTGCAGTCGTACTGGTAATTGGTTCGGGCTTAATGATCCGCGCTTTCTGGAAACTGCAACAGGTAAACACAGGATTCGAACCTGGCGGACTAATGAGTTTCAGCGTGAATCTACCGGTTTCGAAATATCCGAATCCCGATCGCTGGCGATTTGCGAGCACGCTGGAGAACAAGCTCGCATCGATACCTGGTGTTACTTCTGCCTCTATCGCCGGAGGTCTTCCTCCATTAAGACGTATCAACGCAAACGACACTGAAATCGAAGGCTATCAGCAAACACCTGATTCACCGGCTCAAAACGTCGATTACTGGAACGTCGTCGGCAATGATTACTTCAAGACGATGAAGATCAAGTTGATTGAGGGGAGAACTTTTGAACCCCAGGACGATAACGAAAGCGCTCAGCGAGTGGTGATAGTGAATCAGGCACTGGCAAAGCGCTTCTGGCAGGGAAGTCCAATCGGTCGTCGCGTAAATCCCGGATTCGCAGATCCAAAAGTGTGGTCAACAATCATTGGGGTTGTAGAGGACACTAAGAATACCGGCATGGATAAACCTGCTGCGCCAGAACTCTATCTTCAGGCTAAGCAAATTTCGCAGTTTGGACTGAGTACGAACCTGAATTTTGTGGTTCGCACTACCAGTGATCCAGACGCATTGTCGGCCAGTATTCGCGCTGCTGTACGCGACGTTGATGCCAGCCTGCCAGTCTACAACCTTCGCTCAATGGCGGAAGTTGTAAACCGTTCAATGGTCCAGCCGAAGTTCCTGTCATTGTTGCTGGCTACGTTCTCAGTGATTGCTCTCTTCCTGGCTGCGATTGGGATCTATGGCGTGATGGCTTACTCGGTGGCCCAGAGAACACAAGAAATTGGAGTGCGCATGGCATTAGGCGCGCAACGTTTACACGTTCTTCGACTTGTTTTTGGTCAAGGACTTTTGCTGCTGCTGATCGGAACCGTGATCGGCGTAGTCGGTGCATTCGCGCTGACTCGACTAATGAACACTTTGTTATTCGGAGTTACCGCCACCGATCCATTGACCTATGTCGGAGTAGTGGGCCTGCTTACTTTCGTTGCTCTACTCGCTTGTTACATACCGGCACGTCGCGCTACGAAAGTCGATCCACTGGTTGCGCTTAGATATGAATGACTGAATTAGGTCTTAGGGCCTGGATCTTTGGTGTTCGCCTTCGATTCAAGCCCAAGGACCCAAGACCAATGATCAAAGACCAAGGCTTATTATGGAAACACTAATCAAGGACATTCGCTATGCAATCCGTGGCTTGCTAAAACGACCAGGCTTCACCGTAGTGGCGATCATGACACTTGCGCTCGGCATCGGGGCAAACACGACGATCTTCACTCTGGTAAACGCAGTGCTGTTGAAAGCGTTGCCGGTAAGTAATCCAGACGAACTGGCTGTCTTCAGCGATGTAAGCGGCGAAGGTACTTCGCGAGGTGATCCGCCAGTCGGGAAGTGGACGCTCCACTCGATGGGTTCATACGAGTATATAAAAACTCACAATCAATCCTTCCAGGACATCTGTGCGTTTCGCAGTGGCGAGAGCAGACTTAGTGTTAGTCCCGAAGGTTCTGCGGCGGTGCAACGAAGTCAGGGACATCTCGTTTCAGGGAACTACTTTTCCGTCTTGGGTGTGAACGCGATCCTTGGACGCACTTTGACACCTCAGGACGATCAAATAAATGCACAACCTGCAGCGGTGGTTAGCTACCGGTACTGGCAACAGGGTTTAGGTAGCGACGCTGGCATTGTCGGCAAGAGAATGATTATCAACGGTACCAACTTCACAATTGTTGGTGTCACGCCGGAACAGTTCTTTGGCGAGAGAGTGCGTAAGTCGCCGGACTTCTGGTTGCCTTTGTCATTTCAACCGCAGATAGAAATGCGAAAGTCTGCGCTGGATGACAAAGGTGTATTTTGGCTGACGTTGATGGGTCGGCTAAAGCAAGGAGCTTCTATTGACCAGGCCCGATCGGAATCCACACTCGCTCTACAGCAGTTTCTTACTGAACAGGCTGGTAGCGAACTCAATGATGACACACGACGGGCAATTCAAAGTTCGTACGTAGCTCTTGTTCCAGGTGGACAAGGAATTTCAGGCCTTCGATTTCTTTATTCCCGGCCACTTCAAATGTTGATGGCGATTGTTGCCATGGTGCTGCTGATTGCCTGTGCGAATGTTGGAAGTTTGTTCTTATCAAAAGCTGCTGGAAGGAAGTCGGAGATGTCGTTGCGTCTTGCGCTTGGTGCGAGTCGCACGAGGATTGTTCGGCAGCTTCTTACGGAGAGTCTTCTTCTTTCAGTTGCCGGTGGTCTTGCCGGAGTCATCCTGGCCCAGTGGGGTGTGAAGTTAATTGTTGGTCTGGTAACAAAAGAAACACCATTAGAGACAAAGCCTGACTTATTGGTCCTTAGTTTTACTGCTGGCGTCGCCATCCTAACCGGGTTGCTGTTTGGTTTGTTACCGGCAATTAGCGCTAGTCGTACTGACCTGGCTACGGCGATGAAAGAAAAGTCGCGGACAGGTCAAGGTACGTCACGCTTCGGAGTCGCATCCGTCCTGGTAGTAACTCAGGTTTGCTTTTCCATGGTGCTACTTACTGGTGCAATGCTATTTGGCCGCTCGCTGTTGAAACTCCAAACGGAAGATGTTGGGTTCAATCACGATCGCGTTCTATTGGTTGGAATTGATCCACGACTAGCTGGTTACAAATCCGCCGAATTGCCCTCGCTCTATGAGCGACTCCTGGCTCGATTAAAAGCGGTTCCAGGGGTGGATGCGTTAACTGTAACGAGCTATCCGCCGATGAGCGGTAGCAACACTCTGAGCGACATCACTGTTCAAGGCTTTGTGCCGGCCCCCGAAGACAAGCAAATCGTCAGTGATATACTGGTTGGCCCAGGCTTCAACACCACACTCAAAGTTCCTTTACTCCAGGGACGTGAAATCAATGAGCGAGACACCGCTGCCGAGCGAGACGTCGCCATGGTCAATCAGGCTTGGGTTGATCACTTTTCGCGGGATCAAAGCCCGATTGGTCGAGTGTTTTCCTATGGTGACAAACTCAATCCAACGGAGCTGATCGAAATAGTTGGCGTGATCGGAAACATCAAGACCGCCGACGCGAGGTCGGCTCCAGTTGAGACAGTGTATCGACCAATCCTTCAAGAGGAAGACGCGTTTGCAGCCAGTTTTCAAATTCGCACTCAAGGCGATCCTGCTTCACTGGGACCGCAGGTGCGCAGTGCAATCGGTGAAATAGATCCAAAGCTTCCAGTGGTCAGCGTTTCTACTCTAACGGAGCAAATACAAAACACTCTAAAACAAGATCGATTGATTACTCAGCTCGTTAGTTTCTTTGGCTTGCTGGCGCTCTTGCTGGCTTGTATTGGCCTTTATGCCGTCATGGCCCAGGCAGTAATCCGACGCACAAATGAAATTGGAATTCGCATGGCGTTGGGTGCACAACGCGCAAGCATTCTCTGGATGGTTTTGAAAGAAACTTTTGTGCTGGTGGTTATTGGTCTGGCGATAGGAATCCCACTCGCACTCGGTGCAGCTACCCTGATCTCGAAGCAATTGTTTGGTTTGAAACCAACGGATCCATTGACGCTGATAGTGGCGGCGTTGGTCTTAACCGCTGTCGGACTCTTAGCTGGTTATCTTCCCGCGAGGCGAGCGTCGCGAGTCGATCCGCTTAAAGCGTTGCGATACGAGTAAAGATTTTGGAAGGAAATCTCTTTTTCGGAGAGTCTATGTTCAACGAAACACTTCAGGATATCCGTTACGCACTACGAATGCTCGTCAAGAGCCCAGCTTTTGGTTGCGTGGTGATTTTCACAATCGCACTAGGCATTGGTGCTAACGCCGCCATCTTTGCTCTCACCGACAAGATCTTGTTGCAGAGACTGCCCGTGGCAAATCCTGACGAGCTCGTGGTCCTTTCTACTCGTGCGCCTCAGGATGGCCCTGACTACGAAGAGTCGTTCTCTTATCCGATGTACCAGGATCTGCGAGACAAGAATACCGTCCTAAGTGGTGTGATCGCGCGAGGTGGTGCGCAGATGAACGTCAGTTACGGGGATCAGAACGAAAGAGTTCGAGGCGAACTGGTAAGCGGAAACTTCTTCGAAGTCCTCGGTGTTAGACCATGGGTCGGACGTTTGTTTACGCAGGAAGATGATCGCACTCCGGGTGCGCATCCTGTGGTTGTTCTTAGTTACGGTTTTTGGGAACGTCGTTTTGCGAAGGACATGCAGATCGTCGGCAAGACGATTTTAGTCAATGAACAACCCTTAACAGTCTTAGGGGTGACTCCTCCAGGTTTTTATGGGACCAACCTCTCAAACAGTCCCGATGTAAGAATCCCCTTGATGATGACACCGGTCTTCAATCCGATGCCGCCAACAAGACTCAGCAGTCGACGTCATCAGTGGCTCACATTGATGGCGAGACGTAAGTCGGATGTTACGCCGCAGCAAGCTCAAGCCTCACTCGAGGTGCTCTACAGTCAAATTCGTTCTTCCGAAGCAGAAAAATTACCGGCAGACACTTCAACGTTCGATCGTCAGCAATTCCTCGCGCGAAAGTTTGCTGTTTTGCCGGGAGGGCAGGGGTTTCATCACGTACAGGATGAGATGCGTACGTCACTCCTTTTGCTCTTTGCGACAACACTCGCGGTGTTGCTCATTCTCTGCGCTAACCTCACCAATTTGATGTTGGCCCGCGCTACTGTTCGCGCGCAGGAAATCGCGGTGCGCCTTGCGCTGGGAGCAGGACGTTGGCGGTTGCTGAAGCAGTGGCTAACCGAAGGCTTGGTCTATTCCATTCTCGGAGGCGCGCTTGGGGTGTTTGTGGCGCTGTGGATCAAAGCTGGGCTTATGAAGTTTATTCCGGCTGACACGCGCGCGAATCTGAATACCTCATTCGGGTTTCGTCTTTACGCATTTATTCTAATAGTCTCAGTATTGGTCGGGGTGGTTTTTTCTCTGGCTCCAGCCGTTCAAGCGGCACGACAAGTCTTCTCACCTGGACTTCGACTCGAGTCGCGTACATTCACCGCAACCGGACGACTCTTCAGTGTAAGAAGCGGTCTCATCTTGCTCCAGGTTGCATTGTCTTTACCGCTCCTTTTTGGTGCAGCTCTTTTGTTACGAACGCTGCAAAACCTGCGTGCAATTGATCCCGGCTTCTCCAAAGAAAATGTCTTACTCGCTTCAGTCAATCCGATACTGAACGGTTACTCACCTGAAAAGGCGCGAAATTTCTTCGATGAATTGTTGACCCGAACTCGGACAATGCCCGGTGTCGCTGCAGCAAGTTTGGCTACGGACTCTCCAATTTCGGGTGGTTGGGACTCGAACGGAATCGTCGTTGAGGGTTACACGCCACGCGAAGGCGAACGAATGAATAACGACGTGACTTACGTTTCGACTGATTACTTCAAGACGCTCTCGATTCCGTTTGTACAAGGGCGAGACTTTAGTGATCAAGATCGACTTGGTACGCCAAAAGTGGCGGTGATGAACGAGAAAATGGCCCAACACTACTTCGGAAACACCAATCCGATTGGAAAACGAATCGGATTAGGTGACGTCCCAGATATAACGATTGTCGGAATCGTTAAGGACGCAAAGTACATAACGATGCGGCATGAAATGCGCCGACATTTTTATGTTCCGACAATGCAGGAACCTCGCCTTTATGATCTTGCGCTTCACATTAAAACTCAGGGTGATCCTGGTCCAGTTGCCGAGCAGCTACGTGCTGAATTGAAATCACTCGACTCGCATCTTCCGTTATACAACGTCAAGACTCTGGACTCTGAGATTGATGAATCGCTTGTTCAGGAGCGTTTGGTTACCTGGCTTACTTCCGCTCTCGGTCTACTTGCAACGCTGCTTACGGCGCTTGGTTTGTACGGTGTGCTCACGTTCTCTGTCGCACGACGTACGCGCGAGATTGGGATACGAGTAGCCCTCGGAGCTCAGCGTGCCGACGTTCTCAGAATGATCATGACCAGGGGTTTGTTATTGATTTCAATTGGCGTCGCTTTGGGAGTTGCACTCGCGTTTGCCCTGGCGCGATTCATTTCCACTCTGTTGTATGGAGTGACACCTAACAGTCCCTGGACTCTCGCAATTGTCTCAGCGTCTCTAATTCTCGTTGGGCTGGTCGCTTGTTACTTGCCAGCTCGACGCGCCACCAAAGTCGATCCGCTGGTTGCATTGAGATACGAATGATCTTCATATGGACAATCTACTTAAGGATATTCGATTCGGTCTAAGGAGCTTAATAAAGCGTCCCGGGTTTACCACGATAGCCGTTGTAACTCTCGCGCTTGGAATTGGCGCTAACACGGCAATCTTTAGCGTAGTGAACGCAACTCTGCTCCGACCGTTTCCAGTTTCACAGCCCGACCGCCTGGTCTATGTCTTCAATGGTCCTCAAGGTAGTGTCTTCTCTTATCCCGACTACTCCGAAATGCGCGACGCCAATCAAGTGTTTGACGGAATGATTGCATGGGGTGGGATTTCTGTCAGTCTGAATAATGACGGTCAACCCAATCTGGTAAGTGGCGCCATCGTAACAGGTAATTACTTCGACGTGCTGGGGGTCAAACCTGCACTGGGCCGCCTTATCTCCGTTGAAGATGACAAGACACCTGGCGCACATCCAGTTTCAGTCATTAGTTATCGGCTATGGCAGAGTCGTTTCGCTGGCGATCGAAATGTAATTGGAAAACAGCTTCTACTAAATGGTCAGACTTTCTCAATCGTCGGGGTAGCTCCTCTCGAGTTTCCGGGGACGCAGATGGGCATCGTTCGGGACTTGTATGTACCGATGATGATGCAGGCAACGATGCGTCCACCTCGCGCGGGCTACTCGGGGGAGAAGAATCCCGACTTGCTAAATGTGCGTGGTAATAGATGGCTCTTCAGTATTGGCAGACTTAAACAAGGAGTTAGCGCCGAACAGGCGCAAGCCGCCCTCACAGTAATCGTAAAACAACAGGAAGCAACAAATCCTCAGACAAATAAAAATCGTTCAGCGGTTGTTACCGCATTTGTTGAGAGTGACGATCCGTCTTTACGACGGCAGCTCTCTTCAGTTGCCACTTTGCTCATGTCGGTCGTGGGCGTTGTGTTGCTGATTGCATGTGCCAACGTCGCAAATCTGCTACTTGCGCGCGGTGCGGCTCGTAAGAAAGAGATTGCGCTGCGCCTGGCGATAGGTGCGACCAGATGGCGAATAGTCCGCCAACTCTTGACCGAAGGTGTTTTGTTAGCAAGTTTGGGCGGCATCATGGCGATTGGCATAGCGTGGCTCTGTGCCTACGGATTGAGGTCCGTGCCTCCGCCAGCTGGCGCTTTGCCCCTTGCTCCTCAGTCTGCGATCGACACTCGAGTCCTGCTTTTTACTTTCAGCTTGTCACTAATCGCTGGTGTTGTGTTCGCGCTCGCTCCGGCGCTACGAATCTCTCAACCTCAACTCGTACCCGCTCTCAAGGATGATTCAACGATGCTCTCCGAGCGTCGGACCATATTCAATCTGCGAAACCTCCTGGTCGTGACACAAGTAGCCCTGTCTGTAGTTCTCCTGATCACCGCTGGTTTGTTTCTCCGCAGCCTTCGCAAAGCCCAGTTGATTGAGCCCGGATTTGATTCCAATCAAGTTGTGACTGTTCCACTCAACATTAATCTGTTGCGATACACAAAGCCTCAGGGGCGAGAGTTTTATAGATCTGTCATCGAACGTGTAGAAGCAATTCCGGGAGTCGAATCGGCAAGTGTGGCTCGAGTTATTGGATTAAGTGGAAGTGGCTCGGTTAGGAGTCTATTCATCGAGGGAAGGGAAGCACCCGATAACCAATTTCGCAGCGATGGTGCTGGACCAGCAGTCGGCGACAATTCCGTGAACACAAACGTCATTGGACTCAAATACTTTCAGACAATGGGCATCGGAGTTCTGCGAGGCCGCGACTTTAATCTTCAGGACTCAGAAGATCGACCACGAGTGACAATCGTGAACGAGTCGTTCGCCCGGCGTCACTTTGGTAACGATGAACCAGTGGGACGACGCCTCAGTTTTACGGGAGCATCTGGTCCATGGCTGGAAATTGTGGGAGTAGTGCGTGACAGTAAATACCTGACACTGGCTGAGCAACCAACGCCGGTTGCCTACGTCCCACTTCTACAAAATCATGAGACGGGGATGACGCTGCACGTGCGCACGAATAATCCGCAGGTCGTGGCGACGTCGATTCAACGAGAGGTTCAGTCGCTTGAACGAAATCTGCCCATCGAGAGTCCTGTCCCCTTACGCGAATGGATAGTTAATTCGTTATACGCTGCAAGAATGGGCGCGATCCTGCTGATTGTTTTTGGTGCGCTCGCTTTGTTGCTTGCCTCAATTGGCTTGTACGGCGTCGTCTCTTTCGCTGTGTCGCGCCGCACGCGTGAGCTCGGAATTCGCATGGCCCTGGGCGCACAAACGAGTGACGTTTTCAAGCTGGTGCTAAAGCAGGGATTTGGTCTGGCAATGATTGGAATAGTTCTTGGTCTGGCAGTAGCAGTTGGTGTTACGCGTTTGCTGACCAGTTTTCTATACGATGTAAGCACAACCGACTTTGCCACGTTCATCTCGATACCGGTGCTGCTAACGATTGTGGCCTTGTTGGCTTGTTATGTTCCAGCTCGCCGGGCAACTCGAGTCGATCCTCTGATCGCGTTGAAATATGAATGAGTTCTGTTCTCGAAAGTTCTCAGTAAGCTTATTTGGGAGACGGGATAAGGAGTAAAGCATGTTTCAAGACCTACGTTACGGCATTCGCATACTTCTGAAGAAACCAGGCTTCACTTTGATAGCAATACTCTCACTCGCGCTTGGTATCGGTGCGAATACTGCCATTTTTAGTTTGCTTGATACATTGATGCTCAGGTCGCTACCCGTACAACGACCCGAACAGCTTGTGCTCTTTGGTAACGCTGAAAGTCAGGGAGTTACTAACGGCTTTCCGCGCGAGAGTTGGGATCTCTTTTCATATCCTTTTTATCGCGATGTGCAGCAGCACAACGAAGTGTTCAGCGGAGTCGCTTCATTGTTGAGTATCCCATGGACCGTTCATGGCACCGTAAACAGTAATGGTCCTGGAGAAATCGAAAAGCTCCAGGTGCAACTGGTATCCGGGACCTATTTCCCGGTGCTCGGTGTCAATGCCCAGTTGGGAAGAGTACTCACTGACGCCGACGATCAGAACGAAGGTGGACATCCTGTTGCGGTTGTCAGTCATGCGTGGTGGAGTCGTCGATTCAACAATGACTCATCAGCCATTGGCAAGACCATCACGATTGATCAAATTGCGTACACCATCGTTGGGGTTGCGCCAAAAGAGTTCTTCGGAACAACTGTTGGAGAGGCGCCCGATCTTTGGGTTCCTCTAGCGATGGGCAAACAGCTACCGCCCGCTTTTTGGAGTGGACGAAGTGACAAGGAATTTCAGTCGCTATTTCTTATCGCTCGGCTTAGAGACGGCGTTAGCACGCAACAAGCTAATGCAGTTGTAAATGTACTCTTCAAGCAATCACTGCAGGACCGCATCGGATCCTCTCCCTCGGAAGAACGGGTGCAGTTGATGAAGGGTGCATTCGTTGAACTCACTCCGGTGGGCACGGGTCTTTCCGCACTGCGCCGCCAGTTCTCACTCTCACTCAAAATCTTAATGGCCGTAGTTGGTTTTGTTCTGCTGATTGCTTGCGCCAATGTGGCAAATTTACTCTTGGCCCATAGTGCAGCTCGTCGCAGGGAATTTGCGGTACGGCTGGCGGTCGGAGCCGGACGCGGCCGGCTCGCTCGTCAATTGTTTACAGAGAGCCTTTTGCTTGCTGCGTTTGGTGGAGTGGCGGGCGTCGCACTGGCCTGGTGGGGCAGCCAGCTTATCGTTTCGATGGCTTCAGATGGTCCACAAGACTTGCCCTTGAATGTCACTCCGAACTTAAGAGTTCTTGGTTTTACTTTGGCTGCTTCTTTCTTGTCGGCACTGCTCTTCGGAACAGCGCCGGCACTACGTGCTGCTCGTGTCGAACCAAACTCGTCTCTAAAGGGTGGGAAAGGCCAGGGCCACTCCTCGTTGCAGAACCCACTTGGTAAGGCTCTGGTCGTGGCCCAGGTTGCGCTTTCTCTCCTCCTTCTCGTTGGCGCCGGACTCTTTGTGCGGACCTTGATAAATATCGAGGCACTGCCTAGTGGTTTCAATCAAGAGAACGTCCTGCTTATCAACATTGATCCGTCTGCTACTGGTTACAAAGACGAGGATCCACGCTTGAGCGCTTTACTAACTGAGGTAGAAGAAAAAGTTAAGACTGTGCCAGGTGTCCAGGCCGCTGCCCTATCGTTTGTTGTATTTAACCAAGGCTTTTGGACCAGTCCAGCCTTTACTCGTGAACAGAATGTTCCTGAAGGACAAAGTCGGACGATACGAAACAATGTTGTAGGTCAGGACTTCTTTAGTGTGATGGGAATCCCATTGTTGATGGGGCGCGGCTTTGGCCAACAGGACACCGTTAAGTCTCAGAAGGTGGCGGTGGTAAGTGAGTCAATGGCGCAACGGTTCTTCCCGAATAGCAATCCTCTAGGAAAGAGATTTGGCGTCGACGGTCCGAAATCCCTGGATAGCATTGAGATCGTCGGTGTAGTAAAGGACGCGAAATACGGGAGCCTGACTGAAGGACTTTCTCCAATGGCGTTTTATCCACACACGCAACTCCCGCAGCCACTAAGCAATTTAGTTGTTCGGACCAGCAGTGCTCCCGAGTCCGTCGTACCGCAAGTGCGGCAGGTAATAAAAAGTGTGAATCTGAACTTACCTATCGATGACGTTGTGCCGTTGTCGGTACATATCGGGCGATCACTCGTACAGCAGAAACTCATTGCAAGACTCGCGTCGTTTTTCGGAATACTAGCGTTACTGCTGGCTTCCGTTGGTTTGTACGGAGTCATGTCCTACGCAGTGGCGCGAAGGACGAATGAGATCGGGATCAGGATGGCCTTAGGGGCCCAGCGAAAAGGTGTGCTGTGGTTAGTCTTGCGTGAGTCGTTGGTGCTCGTGGTGATTGGAGTGGTGGTTGGGTTGTTAGCTGCTTTGGCTTCAACTAAAACTGCCGAAAAGTTGTTGTTTGGTCTAAAACCAAATGATCCGCTAACGATCGCACTAGCCGCAAGCGTCTTAATCCTTGTGGCACTCATTGCTGGGTATTTGCCGGCGCGTCGCGCTTCGAGGGTTGAACCTATGACTGCGCTCCGAGAGGAATAACGAAAACAAGATCTTAAAGGGTTAAGAGAATCAGGATTAATTACCTATGGAAACAATACTTCAAGACATTCGTTTTGGGATTCGAATGTTGCTCAAATCTCCAAGTGTCAGCATCGTAGCAACAATTGCGCTCGCCCTGGGTATTGGTGCAAACACAGCGATCTTTAGTGTAGTTAATGCTGTTTTGCTACGCCCGCTTCCATTTCCTGATTCGGCATCATTGATGTCGATCTATGAAACCAACAAGGAAGTTGGCCTCGTACGAGGTTCGTATTCTTATCCGAATTTCTTCGACCTGCGCTCGCAAAACAATGTCTTCGAACGAATCTCTTGCTGGCACGAGAACGACTACATCATGACCGGCAGTGGGGACCCTTCAAGGATAACTGGCGCAGTCGTTACGTCGGATCTGTTTCCCTTATTGGGAGTGGCCCCAGCGCTTGGTCGAAGTTTCCTTCCTGATGAAGACAAGCCAAACGAATCGGGGCGCGTAGTAGTCCTGAGTCAAAAGTTATTTCAACGCCGATTTAATTCCGATCCAAATCTGTTGAATACACAAATCACCCTCGACGGAGTCAATTTCACAGTCGTTGGGGTGATGCCTGCGTCATTCGAGTTTCCGATTCAGAATGAGCCGGTGGAACTATGGACCACGATTGCAGGCGATGCTTCAGGGAAGTCGCCGATCACGGCTCAACGTGGTGCACATTTCTTGAGACTCATTGCACGGCTGAAGCCAGGTGTCAGTGTTACCCAGGCTCAAGCTGACGTCGATGCGATTGCAACGCGACTGGAACAACAATACCCGGATCAAAATACAAAAAGAGGAATCATCGTCGTATCAGCATTGACAGCGCTTGTCGGAGATATCCGGCCAGCATTGCTAATTCTTTTGGGCGCGGTGGCTTGTGTACTCCTGATCGCGTGCGCCAACGTCGCCAATCTTTTGCTCGCACGAGCAATGACACGCCATAAAGAAATGGCGATTCGTTCAGCGCTTGGCGCAAGTCGACTTCGAGTCGTACGACAACTCCTCACTGAGAGTGTTCTGTTGTCACTAATAGGTGGTGCGGTCGGGTTACTCCTTGCGGTGTGGTGGTCTGACTTGCTCATTGCGCTCGGCAAGGCCGACATTCCCAGAGCCGTTCATGTGGGAATTGATTGGAGGGTTTTAGGATTTACCGCATTTATCTCCATTGCCACAGGAATCGTTTTTGGCCTGGTTCCAGCATTGCAATCATCACGGACTGAACTCACTGAGTCTCTCAAAGAAGGTGGTCGAGGATCTGGCGAAGGTGCCCGGCGCAATTTTGTTCGCGGTGTCCTCGTCGTCAGCGAGCTTGCGATTGCGGTGGTCCTGTTGATCGGTGCGGGCCTACTTATCCAAAGCCTCTGGCATTTACAAAAAGTAAAGTCGGGATTGAATCCAGAGAATGTACTGACCTTTAACCTGGCTTTACCGGAAGTCAGATATCCAACGGAGAAACAGAGCGTCTTCTACAAAGACTTCGCAGCTAAACTCAGGTCCATCCCAGGAGTGCAATCAACGAGCGCAATAATTCCTCTGCCGCTTAGTGGAGATCGGTTCAGCATCTCATTCCAGATTGATGGTCGCCCGGTAGCGCCAAAAGATGAGCCGTCAGCGGACTTCTTTGCCACCGAGAGCAATTATTTTCAGACGATGGGAATTCCAATCTTGAAAGGTCGTGACTTCTCGGACCATGATCTCCACAAGTCACTACCGGTCATAATTATTTCTGAGGCTTTTGCGGCCAAGTATTTTCCAAATGAAGATCCTATTGGCAAGAGGGTTAAGCCGGGCATCTCAACGTTTGATGATGAAGAAGAGCCGATGCGCGAGATTATCGGCGTGGTGGGAGACGTCCGTAACCGTAACCTGAATACTGAGGCGAAACCCGCCTATTACCTTCCACAAACACAGATTCCCTTTAACCAGTTGACGGTTGTGCTGAAGACAACCACTGATCCTCACAGTGTGATTTCAGCTGTTACAAGGGAAGTGTCGAATGTCGACAAGGACTTGCCAATGTTTAGCGTCAAGACGATGGAGGAATACCTGGCTTCGTCGGTCTCAGGCCCGAAATTCAATACCACATTGCTGACGATATTTGCGGGTGTCGCGTTAGTGCTCACGATCGTAGGTCTGTACGGCGTGATGAGTTACTCAGTTCAACAGAGAACTAACGAAATCGGAATACGACTCGCACTTGGAGCACAAACACGCGATGTGATCAGCATGATTGTCAGACAAGGAATGGTACTCGTGTTGGTGGGACTCGCGCTTGGGTTGGGTGGAGCGTTGGCACTTATGAGCGTGATTTCAAGCCAGTTGTTTGGAATCACCTGGAAAGATCCGCTGACCTTTTTGGTAGTGGCGGTTTTGCTTGCGCTCGTTGCGTTGGTGGCCTGTTTGATTCCGGCGTTTCGTGCGACCAAGGTTGATCCGATGGAGGCATTACGTTGCGAATGAGTTGACATGATGACAAGAAGGACAGGATGACGAGAACGCTGAGTGAGTGAAAGAAGTGATCGATAAGGGGAAAGAAGAACTCTAAAGTTATGGAAACCTTATTCAAAGACTTTCGGTACGCGTTGCGCGGATTTGTAAAACGACCCGGATTCGCTCTGGTCGCAATTCTTACGCTCGCACTCGGTATCGGTGCAAACACCGCGATCTTCAGCGTTGTCGACGCCGTTGTGTTGCGCCCTTTGCCTTATGCAGAACCAGATCGCCTGGTCACTGCGTTCGAAACCATCGCAGGTAACGATCGACGCTCTGTTTCTCCAGCGAATTATCTCGATTGGCGTACTCAGAACAACACCTTCAGTGATATGGCCGCCATGTTCTACGGCAACTTTAATCTGACGGGTGACGGCGAACCTGAAAGAATCAATGGCGCGACCATAACGTCCAATTTGATGAGCGTAATGGGTGTTACCTCCCAACTTGGTCGTACGTTTCAAGCTGATGACGATGACCATCAGGATCGCTCGGTAGTGCTGCTGGGTGATGGGCTCTGGCGCCGCCGGTACGGAGCTGATCCGCAAATTGTAGGACGCGCGATTTTGATTGATGAGACTCCGCACACTGTTGTTGGAGTTATGAAGCCTGGCTTCAAGTACCCGGTGGAATCGGACCTGTGGGTGTTAGGGCGCAATCGAAACGCAGTCTCAATGAGTTTGATTTCGCTGTTTCCCACCAACGATTGGAATCAGGCTCGTGACGCTCACTTCATAGCAGTTATTGGTCGTCTAAAACCGCAAGTAAGTCTTTCACAGGCGCAGTCAGACATAGCCAATATCAGTAGTCGTTTGGAGAAAGAGTTTCCTGATACAAACGCCGGCCTTGGTTCAAATGTTGTCGCGTTGCACCAGCAAATCGTTGGCGATGTAAAAGGCGTCTTGTTTGTATTACTTGGTGCAGTCGGGTTTGTGCTGTTGATTTCCTGTACCAACGTCGCCAATTTGATGTTGGCCAGGGCCACGCAGCGTGATCGTGAACTCTCGATTCGAATTGCGATGGGTGCAAGCCGTTGGAGACTAACTCGTCAATTACTCACCGAGAGTGTGTTGCTCAGTTTGACGGGAGGTGTAGCAGGACTCTTTCTATCCATCTGGGCGGTTGAGTTGTTTAAGAAGCTGAGTCCTGGCGACATTCCTCGATTGAGCGAAGCAAGTGTCGACTTGCGGCTGTTGGGTTTTACGTTCCTGCTCTCAGTGATCAGTGGCATTGCCTTCGGATTGTTACCGGCATTTCAAGCGTCGAGAACGACCTTGAATAGTTCACTAAAAGAAGGCGGAACCAGGATGAGCGAGGGCCCAGCGCGACGGAGGTCTCGCAATGTACTTGTTGCTTCAGAGATCGCTCTTGCGCAAGTGCTACTCGTTGGCGGCGGTTTGCTCATACTCAGTTATGTCCGGCTAAGTAACGTTAACCCTGGCTTTGTTTCTGAGCGCGTACTGAGTGCAAAGATTGCACCTTCGAGTAAGAAATATCCGGATTCAAAGAGTCGCGCCAGCTTCTATTCGTCAGTTCTTGAAAAACTGGCAAATGTGCCTGGGGTGAAATCTGTTGGGATGGTAATGAGTCTTCCTCTGAGTGGGGCCAGCATGAATCGGGGATTTTGGGTTGAGGGACGCCGCGATCCGAAACCCGACGAAAACATCACAATGGACTACCAGATCGTGAGTCCCGGTTATTTCTCAACCATGGAAATCCCCACGGTGAAGGGAAGATCCTTCACTGACACTGATACAGAGGGATCAGAACGCGTGATTGTAATTAATCAAGCGATGGCCCAACGATACTGGCCAGGCGAAGATCCGGTGGGCCGCCGGATGGCGATCGGTGAGGATTCGAAAAGAAATTCATGGCGCACGATCATCGGCGTGGTTGGCGATGTTCGACACGCTAGTTTGAGTGAGCCTGCAGTACCTACCGGTTTCGTCTCCTATCGACAGGACCTTGAATCTTGGCCACGCATGTCGTTTGTAATGAAGACAAATTCCGATCCTGAATCACTTACAGCTTCAGTTCGGGGAGCGTTAACGAGCATCGATCCAGGTCAACCAGTCTATGCGATTCAGCCAATGGAGAAGTTGTTGGCAGGGTCAGTCGCGCCACGTCGTTTTGTAATGACTCTGATTGGCCTACTGGCATTTGTCGCCTTGCTGTTGGCAACAATCGGCGTTTACAGCGTGATCTCTTTCTCGGTGAGCGAGCGTACTCACGAAATCGGGATACGAATGGCGCTGGGCGCCGCACGACGCGATGTACTAGCGCTCGTACTAACTCAGGGAATGCGTCTCGCTGTTGCCGGGATTGCTATTGGATTGTTGGTGGCGTTTGCGCTGACTCGTTTACTGGCAACCATGCTTTTTGAGGTTAGTACCACCGACGTGAAGACATTCACGGTCGTGGCAATACTGTTGGGAGCGGTTGCGTTATTCGCTTGCTACATACCAGCGCGTCGAGCAATGAAAGTCGATCCACTGGTTGCCTTGAGATATGAGTGAGTTGAACTAAATAACTTGGTCGTTGGAGGTGTAATGCTCCAGGATTTAAGGTATGGCATTCGGATGCTTTTGAAGAAGCCAGGATTCTCGCTGGTTGCGATAATTACGTTGGCACTCGGAGTGGGCGCGAACACTGCAATCTTCAGCGTCACCGATAAACTCCTGTTGCGATCCTTACCTGTTCGTAGTCCTGAACAATTGGTTTTACTCACTTCTGTGAGCGTTAAACCGCGATTTGTAAGCAACATCTACTCCTATCCAACCTTTGCTGATTATCGCCAACAGAACCAAGTGTTTTCCGACCTTGTGGCCTTCAGTAAAACTGATTTCGAAATGCAAACAAGTGATCGTCTTGAACGAATCCCGGGCGAATACGTGTCTGGAAATTATTTTGACATGCTCGGAGTTCTGCCGCGTGAGGGACGTACGTTCTTATCTGAAGAGAGTTCTGTTGCTCAACCAGTTGCTGTTGTGAGCGAAGCCTTTTCGCGCAGCCGGTTTGCTACCAGCAAGGATGCGGTCGGTAAAGTGATTAATGTTAACGGAATTCCGTTGACGATCGTTGGTGTCATGCCTGGATCTTTCAATGGAATCGCCATCGAGCAGCCAACGTCTATCTGGGTTCCCGTTCTCATGCACCCGCAATTGGCTGATTCCAAGTCTATCGAACATCGGAACGGGATCTGGCTTCAACTGCTTGCGAGAATCAAACCAGGGGTCACGTTTGCACAGGCCGAGGCCAGCATGGATCTATTGGCCCAACAAATAAAAGAGGCAAGTACACCCCAGGGTGTTACCCGAAAGGGATTACCGTTCAGCGAACAGCACATCAAGTTTGAACCCGGCGGCAAGGGGATTTCATTTTTGCGGAAGAAGTTTGCTTCGCCGCTGAAGCTCCTGATGACTGTAGTGGGTTTAGTTCTATTCATAGCGTGCGCAAACGTCGCTGGATTGTTGCTGGCTCGCGGAATCTCACGCCGCAAAGAAATGGCTATTCGTTTATCGCTTGGTGCAAACAGTTGGCGAGTTGCGCGGCAGTTGCTTATTGAGAGTCTATTACTCGCGGGTGTAGGCGGAGCTGCAGGTCTGTTGCTCGCACCGTGGTTAGTTGCGTTACTCGTCAAGAGCCAATCACAACTCGACACCGCAAGCACTCTTTTGGGCCAGACCCTCGATCTGCGCGTGTTAGTTTTCTCTGCAATCACCACTCTTCTTGCCGGGATCGTGTTTGGACTCGTTCCAGCCTGGCAGAGTTCAAAAGCCGAACTAATCCCCATGTTGAAAGATGATGGAAGCGGTTCCCGCCAACGTGAGCGGCGCTTTAGTTTTCGGGGTCTCCTCGTCGTGGCCCAACTGGCGCTGGCCCTTGTCGTTCTTATTGGTGCCGGGCTTTGTGTCAAGAGTCTGAGAAATCTGATTGCGATCGATCCGGGATTTCAAACTGAGAATCTGTTGGTTGTTCCGCTCGAACTGGACGAAAAGAAGTACGACGAGGCTCACGGTGAAGCTTTTCAACAGCAAGTTTTTGAGCGTTTAGCCGCCGTTCCGGGAGTCAATGCCGTTAGTTACGGCATGGTAATGCCATTTAGCGGTGGTCGTTACATGAGCAGTCTGTTTGTTGAAGGTCGACAACCACTGCCAAATGAGCAAATGGCGTTTGATGCCAGCGCAGTTGGACCTCGTTATCACGAAACGATGGGAATAAAGCTTATTGCTGGTCGCGGCTTTACTGAACAAGATCGGAAGGGTTCAACCGGAGTCATTGTCATTAACGAGACCTTGGCCAAACAACTTTTTCCCGGTGAGAACGCGTTGGGGAAGAGAGTGATGCTCAATACCAAGGGACCAGGGTTAGAAGTTGTTGGTATCAGTCGTGACGTCAAGCATCATGAGTTAACTGAGACCGCGATTCCACACTTCGATTTACCTGCAAAGCAGCAGCGAGGTTATGATGCTTATACAAACATCCTCTTGCGTACAAATAGTAGCGCTGTCGACGTAATTCCTGCGATAAGAAAAGAACTGCTGGCTCTGGATCCTGCGTTACCAGTAGAGAGTATTGCACCAATGTCGGCGCAAATTGGTGACACCCTGGCAGCGACACGGCTAGCGTCCACATTAATTGCGATTTTCGGGTTTGTGGCTTTGCTGCTGGCTGCGATTGGACTCTACGGAGTGATCGCCTGGATGGTTGCACAGCGAACTCGTGAGGTTGGAATTCGTATGGCTTTGGGTGCACAAAGAGGCGACGTGTTGCGGTTGATCCTGCGGCAAGGTCTCTGGTTGACATTCATGGGTGTAGCAATCGGTTTGGTTGCTGCATTTGTCAGTACTCGATTGATTGATACGCAGCAGCTTTACGAAGTCAGCGCAACCGATCCCTGGACGTTTGGCTTTATAGCTTTATTGCTCACTTTGGTCTCGTTATTGGCAACTTACTTGCCCGCAAGGAGAGCGACCAAAGTGGATCCCTTGATTGCGTTGCGCTACGAATAAGTTTGGTCTTTTTTGTTGGACTGTTCCCGGAATCATTCGGCGTTGCTCAACGGAAATCCGAAGGTCGTTGGGAGGTCCTATGCAAAGTCAGAAAATCGCATTGAGTCCCGAAAGGCACACCTGGCGATTTGATCCGGCGTACACAACGGTCGAGTTTTGTATGCGCAAGCTCATCTTCTTCACGGTCAAAGGAAGGTTCAAGGCCGTTGATGGTGTGCTGGAGCTTGATGACTCAGACGCGAGTAACTCGTCAGTTAGTGCCGCGATCCGATCAGACAGTATCGACACCGGCAACTCGAAGCGCGACGCCCATTTGAGATCAAAAGACTTTCTGCAGAGCGAAACCTATCCGGAAATCAAGTTCACTAGTTTAAGCGTGTCGCGAGGTAAAGATCGCGACTCATTCAATGTCGCGGGTCAGCTCTCAATAAGAGGACTGGCGAAAGATGTCCAACTCGAGGTTAACGCGATTGATCGAAGTCGCGCTCCATCGGGCGAGGAATTTGTTTATTACAGTGCGACGACTGAGTTGGACCGTTTTGCCTTTGGTATTACCCATGGCAAGGGTCTTATCGGTCGTAAGTTGCAAGTGACAATAAACGTCCAGGCGTGTCGTCAACTACTGAATAAGGCTTAGTCCAGAAGCTGTCGAAAGGATCTGCATGAATTCAAGACTGGCTCTCCTATTATTGGCGCTTGTCGTTATGTTCCCGACTAACGGAAGCGTTGGCATTGCACAGAAAACTAAGGAAGAAACGCACAGCTACACGCGTTGGGAACAAAGTGACGACGGGCTTAGACGTCGCATCGAGATGCGAGGTAAAGCCGAGTTCAACGACGAATACACAGACGTCATTAACATCAGTCAAGGCGGCTACATTCGCTTTGAAGAAGAACGAGATTCTCAGTCGCGCCGTTACGAGGTACGACGAGATGTCGGAGGACAACTGACACGGTCTTATTACCTGAACGGTAAAGCCAAAACGATCGATGCTGAGGCTAAGAAATGGTTAGCCGCCCTCGTGCTTGACGCTGTTCGTCAGGGTGGCTTCGACGCTGAACGCAGAGTGCAGACAATCCTGCGACACCAGGGAGTCGCTGGTGTGCTGCGAGAAATAGATCAGATCAAAGGCGACTATGCGAAGCGCGTGTACTTCGAAGCGCTCATAAAAAATGCCAATCTCGACACTGCAGCTTTGCAAGACATGTTGCGACAGGCGGCGCATCAAATCTCGTCCGATTACGAACAGGCACAATTATTACTTGGTGTCGCGCCACAGCTGGTTGCTAAAGAGAGTGCCATCGGCGCGTTCTTTGAAGCCGTTGCAACTATCAAATCAGATTACGAACATAGCCGAGTCTTAACGGCCCTGCTGAAGAACAACCCACCTACTCGCGCCTTGTTAACTCAGGTAGCAAATTCAACCAGGAGCATTTCGTCTGACTACGAAAAAGCAGAAGTACTAAAGCGAGCGGCAGCGGTTTATCTCGATGAGCCAGCGTTACGGATTACCTTCTTTCAGACAATCGACTCAATAAAATCTGATTACGAACGTCGCGGTGTACTCACAGTGATGCTGAAGATCAAAGACCTGAGTGCCGGCGTGATGATGAGTCTACTTGAATCGGCCGCGTCGATTACCTCCGACTATGAAAAGGCTGACTTTCTAATGCAAGCGTCAACCGCTTATACAGGGGATGCAAATTTGAAGAGTGCGTTTTTGAAAGTGGTGGAAACAATCAAGTCAGAATACGAACGAGGGAGAGTGTTATCGGCACTGTTGAAGAATAAACAGATTGGCTAACAGAATCAGGGATCTTATTCGGGACGTCGGAACGGTTGTTAGTTTGACGAGGTGCACAAATGAATAATCTATTTAAGGACTTACGTTACGCCGTCAGAATGTTGGCGAAGAATCCGGGCGTCACCATCGTTGCGGTTCTAACCCTTGCGTTTGGTATCGGTGCTAACACTGCGATCTTTAGCGGCGTTAATGCCTTCATCATGCGGCCTCTGCCTGTTCCTGAACCAAACCGAGTAATCCGGCCAGTCGAGATAGCAGAAGATCGTGGAGTCGCCGATGAACTTTCTTATCCCGACTTCATTGATTATCGCAATCAGAGCACGCTCTTCGCAGGTCTATCCGCGGAAGATATGATTCAAGCCGCCTTTGATGATCAAGAGCAAAACGATGTGATTTGGGGTCAGGTAGTCAGTGGCAATTACTTCGACGTGTTGCAGGTTAAACCTTTTCTCGGACGGAGTTTCGCCGCCGACGAGGACTCGGCCAAAAACGCCCATCCAGTTGTAGTGTTGGGCCACAGCCTTTGGCAACGACGACTTGGCTCTGATCCAAACATCATCGGGAAGACAATCCAGCTCAACAATCGTGGCTACCAGGTAATAGGAGTGGCGCCCGAATCATTCAAAGGAACGAAGTTTGGCTTGTCGATGGATTTCTGGGCTCCCATGGCAATGACTGAAGAGCTGAGATCCTCGCCAGGGTTACTCGATTCTCGCGATAGCCACTGGTTTAACGTTATTGGTCGCCTCAAACCCGGAGTCTCGCTCGAACAAGCGTCGGCAGAAGTTAACGCAATCGCTGGTCGCTTAAATCAGACCTATCCAGATGAGCGAGCCTCATCCACTCAAGCCAAAGTGTTAACTGAGATTGATGGAAGATGGGACGAAGCAGGTGTAATTCTTAAGAGTGCAGCAGTAATTGGGATGGCAATCGCGGGGTTGATTTTGTTGATTGCCTGCGCAAACGTGGCCAACCTCTTATTGGCGAGGTCCGCAGCAAGGCGTAAGGAAATCGGTATTCGACTTGCGCTCGGTGCCAGTCGAGCTCGTCTCGTTCGCCAACTACTCACCGAAAGTTTGTTGCTTTCATTGATGGGAGGCGTTCTTGGTTTGGTGATCGCTTACTGGGCGACGCAGTTGATGCAGGGAATGATTCCTGTCCTGCAATACAACATAGTCAATGACTTCTTCGCCTTGGATATGCGTGCTTTGATCTTCACTTTTGTAGTTTCAGTCAGTACGGGAGTTATCTTTGGACTAGCACCGGCCTGGCATTCGTCGAACCCTGAAATCGTGCCTGTCCTCAAGGGCGACTCAGAGGCTATGCAAAAAGGGAAGCGACGTCGTCTCAACCTCCGGAGTTCTCTCGTAGTGGCCCAGGTGGCCTTATCGCTCGCGGTGCTCGTATGCGGAGGATTGTTCATCAAGAGTTTCCGTAAAGCACAAACAATGGATCCAGGGTTCGATACCAGGAACGCGCTGCTGGTCTCATTAAACCCGCAATTGGTCGGATACAAGGACGATCAAGCGCGCGACTTCTTTCAGTCAGTTATTCAACGGACAAAGACTTTGCCAGGAGTCGAAGACGTCGCTATGACGCGATTACTGCCGTTGGGTGATAGTTCGAATTCAAATGGTCCAATTCTCAAAGAAGGCGAGACGCTGGCTCGAGGCAGTGCGGGACGAATTGTGATGACCAACGTAGTGAGTCCGGGTTACTTCGCGACGATGCGAATTCCATTTGTTGAGGGTCGCGACTTTGATCAACGGGATCAGCTTAAAACTCAGCGAGTGATTGTCATAAACCAGCGCCTCGCACAAATCTTATGGCCAGGTGAAGCGGCCGTTGGTAAGAGAATTTTTATCGGTGCGGACAGCCGAGATCCACTCGAAGTCGTGGGAGTTGTGAAGACCGGAAAATATCGGACGTTGGCCGAAGATCCAAAGCCTTACATCTACTCTGCCATGGCCCAACGTCGTCCGGCTGCTATGACATTGATCCTTCGTACAAGCACAGATCCTACCAGTCTGGTTGGATCGATTCGAAACACTGTGCAGTCGATTGATCGACGGGTGCCTCTCTTCGATGTGAAGACTATGCCAACACATCTGACATGGGCTTTATGGGGACCCAACGTTGCCGCGACTTTTTCTCTCGCTTTTGGCGTGCTCGCGATTTTGTTGAGTTCGGTAGGGCTCTACAGTGTGATGGCTTACATGGTCTCCCAACGCACACGCGAAGTTGGAATTCGGATGGCGCTAGGCGCCAATCGAACTGATGTCATGAGGTTGATTGCGACCGCCGGGATGAAGCTTGCGTTGTATGGCGTTGTAATCGGACTGTTGCTGGCCCTTGCACTTGTGCGGCTGTTATCGGCGTTGCTGATTGGCGTCAGCGGCTACGACATCACTGTGTTTTCGGTCGTGTCGATTTTGTTGGCGGCCATCGCTTTCATTGCGTGTTACGTACCCGCTCGTCGCGCAACAAAAGTTAATCCGCTGATAGCTCTGAGGTATGAATGAAAGAACTTTGGTTTTAGAGCTTGGTCTTGGTGCTTTGTTTTAATGCGTGTGACGTCACGGCCAGCTGCAACATTCAAAGACCCAAGATAGCTTTGCCTCAAAGTATCTGATCCCCCGCTGGCGACGGCGTAGCCGCCGGATGTGAGGCGGCGGCGAAAGCCCCGCCGTTAAGTCTGTTAATTGTTTTAGGGGCGAAGCCCTTGGTATGGGCTCTGGGGTCCGATCTTGTTGTGTCGATTCTAGTTTAGGCCAGAGGCCGAAACCTTGGGCTCCGCCCAAAACTTAATGGGTAGGAAGTACGGCGGGGCTTCGCCGCCGCCTCACATCCGGCGGCTACGCCGTCGCTGTGAAAAGGATGTGGCCTGACACTCAGTGTGGCCAAGCCGAACTCAAGACTTTTTACGCAGATGTGAAACGACGCTGGAACGAAGGGGTATCACGATGGAGACATTAATCAAGGACATTCGCTTTGGATTGAGAAGTTTTCGTAAGAGCCCGGGCTTCGTAGCAATAGCCGTCGCAACCCTCGCACTTGGAATAGGCGCCAATACCGCAATCTTCAGCGTCGTCAATGCAGTTTTGCTTCGCCCACTCCCTTATCCGCAATCTTCAGATCTACTTGTCCTGCGTGAGAGCAATCTGAAGAAAGGTAATCTCGAATCAGTAACAGCCGGCAACTTTCTCGATTGGCGCTCTCAGACGCAAACGCTGGAAAACCTTTCTGCTTACCGCTATGAAAGTTTCAATGTGACTGGTGGTGATTGGCCTGAACGCTTACCCGGGGTAATTGCTGATACCCATTTGTTTTCAGTGTTGAAGGTCCAACCAATTTTGGGAAGGACGTTTCTGCCCGAGGATGGCGGATCCGGAGACGTGAAGGTCGCTGTGATCAGTTATGGCTTGTGGTTGCGTCGCTTTGCCTCAGATTCATCCGTTACCACCAGGACAATGAAGGTTAATGGAAGAGAGTTGTCGATCGTGGGTGTTATGCCTCCAGGTTTCGACTTTCCTGGCGAGGTGGAAATGTGGGTGCCGGCCAGGTCCTCCGTTCCTGAGCATGCGCTTAGAGTAACCACGGACATGAGTCAGGATCGAGGAAGTGGCTATCTGGATACAGTTGGTCGATTGAAACCGGGAGTTACTCTTGCTCAAGCCCAGGCTGATCTGAACAATATTGCTGCAAGGCTGGCCCAACAGTATCCCGACTCCAACCAGAATCGCGGAGTTAGAGCTATATCGCTACGTGAACGTGTCGTAGGCGATGTTCGGCTGACGTTGCTGGTATTGTTTGGTGCGGTTGGCTTTGTTCTGCTAATTGCTGGAGCAAACGTTGCAAACCTGCTGCTTGGCCGCAGTGTGTCGCGACAGAAAGAGCTGGCAATCCGTCGGGCACTTGGAGCAGGACGGGGACGACTCGTTCGACAACTACTAACCGAAAGCGTTCTGCTGACTTCCGCTGGCGGTCTCCTCGGATTGTTGGTTGCTCAGTGGTCCAAGACTGCATTGTTGGCACTAGTGCCAGGTGAAATACGGGGCCTCGCAAATCCTGACTTCGACACAACTGTACTCCTATTTACTGTTGGTCTTTCGTTGTTGACCGGAATCTTCTTCGGTCTTTTTCCAGCGCTGCAAGTATCGAACGACAACCTTAATGAGACACTCAAAGAAGGAGGCCGTAGCTCAGGCAATCTTCCATCCCGTAGTCGCCAACGAAATGCTCTGATTGTTTCCGAAGTGGCTTTGTCCCTTGTCTTGCTCGTTGGCGCTGGCCTAATGATCAAGAGTTTTATTCGCGTTCAGCAGGTGAATCCAGGCTTTCAAACTGAAGCGATTCAGACTGCACGTATCACTCTGCCGTCGGCGAAATATGCTGAAAAGAATCAGCAAGCTGATTTCTTCCGAAGTGTAATCGACAGACTCAAGGTCACCCCAGGAGTTGAACTGGCCGCCGCCATTTCTCGAGCGCCTCTAACACCGGGAAATAGTGACAGGACTCTCGAGATCGAAGGTCAGCCAAACGATCCACAGTTCAGCGGACCCGACGCGGACTATCGTGTGATAACTCCAAACTACTTTCGGACCCTGGGTATTCCATTGGTCCGCGGACGAGACTTTACCGATCAGGACGACGCAAAAGTGCCGGGAGCGGTAATTATCAATGAAGAGTTAGCGCGTGTGGGATTCCCGGGCCAGGATCCTATCGGTAAGCGCCTTCGGGTTAGCGGTGACCATGAATGGTTACAGATCGTTGGCATCAGTGGAAACGTGAAACACTTTGGCCCGGACACTGATACCAACCCTGAATTTTATGTCTCTTATCAAAAGTTTCCGTGGCCGTTCATGTCGATAGTGACGCGCGGGAAACCAGGTACCGATCTGTCGAGTGAAATTCGGAGCGCGGTTTGGAGTGTCGATCGGGATCAACCGGTTTCAGAGGTCGCCACTATGGATCTGCTTGTCTCGCGTTCAGTAGCGAACCGGCGTCTCAACATGTTGTTGCTTGGTCTATTCGCTGTAGTCGCACTCTTACTCGCTGCTATTGGAATCTATGGAGTTATTTCGCATTCAGTTACGCAACGAACTCACGAGATTGGATTGCGAATGGCTCTTGGTGCAAATCGAGCTGACGTAGTCAAACTCATTCTTAAGCATGGCATGACGCCAACGCTAATTGGTGTAGCGGTCGGATTGGTAGGCGCGTTTGCACTCACGCGCCTCATTTCCGGTCTACTTTTTGGTGTCCAGGCAACGGACGCCATGACTTTTATGAGTGTCGCATTAGTGTTGATGCTGGTTGCTGTCCTCGCTTGCTACATCCCAGCACGTAGAGCGACGAAAGTGGACCCGTTAGTTGCCTTGAGGAATGAATGACCTGAGAGAGGTCTTTGGGCTTAGGACTTAGATATTAGATATTAGAGCTTAGAACTTAGAGCTTTGGACTTTGAGAAACCCTTTTAGAGTACCAAGGCTCAAGATCAAAGAGCCAAGACCAAAGTACAAAGTACAAAGTACAAAGACCAAAGTACTAAGTACAAAGTACAAAGCTCCCACGAAAGGTTCGTATGGAAACTCTTCTAAAAGACATTCGCTATGGTGTTCGTAGTCTCTTAAAGCGACCAGGCTTCGTAGTAATCGCGGTAGTCACTCTCGCACTGGGAATTGGCGCCAACACGGCCATGTTTAGTCTCTTAAACACTGTCCTATTGCGCCCGCTGCCAGTAGATCACCCTGAACAGATTGTTTCCGTTTCCGTGAGGGGTAAGAACGATTCAATGCTGGCATTCTCCCATCCTGACTACATTGATTTTCGCGATCGTAATCAGGTCTTGTCAGGTCTCTTACTCTATCGGTTTGCGCCTCTAAGCCTTAGTCGGGACGGAAATAATCAACGTGTCTGGAGTTATGAAGTTTCGGGGAATTACTTTGATTTATTAGGCGTGCGCGCCCTTAAAGGTCGCACTTTGACCCCCGAAGAAGATCAAACAAAACTCAGCAGTCCAGTTGTCGTCGTTAGTCACACGGGCTGGCAGCGACGCTTTGCAAGTGATCCAGATCTCGTTGGAAAAGAGATCATCCTCAATAACCACAGCTTCAAAGTGATAGGAATCACGCCCGAGAGTTTTAGAGGGACCGAGCTCATCTACACACCTGACTTATTTGTCCCGATTTCGATGCTTGAATGGGTCGAACCTGGCAGCCGCTGGGTCGACAATCGTGACTCGAGAAATTTCTTTGCAGTGGGAAGATTAAAGCCTGGAGTTGGAAGAGCAGAAGCAGAAGCGTCACTAAATCTTTTGGCCCAGGATCTGGGAAAGGACTACCCAAATACAAACGAGGGGCAGACGATCCAGATCGTGCCGCCAGGTTTCATCATTCCGGATCTCAGAAGCGCCGTGGTCAGTTTCGCATGGATACTGATGGCGGCTGTTGTGTTGGTGCTGTTTGTCGCCTGCGCAAACCTTGCTGGCTTATTGTTGGTACGTGCCGTCGATCGTCGTAAGGAGATTGCGATCCGGTTGGCGATGGGAGCAAATCGATGGCGCATCGTCAGGCAGTTGCTAACTGAGAGTATTGTGCTCTCCGTCATAGGAGGTGCTGTTGGACTACTACTGGCTCTCTGGATTATCAACCTGCTGCTGACTTTCAGACCTCCTCTGGACTTTCCTTTGACTGTTGATATCAGTCTCGATTGGCGCGTCATGACGTTCTCGTTTCTGATCTCGCTCATAACGGGAATCGTCTTTGGCCTCGCCCCTGCACTTCAATCTACGCGACTCTCGCTGGTCCCGGTCCTTAAAGATACTACTGCGCAAGGTGGCTATCGACGTTCCCGATTGCGTGGATCACTTGTGGTCGTGCAGTTGGCTCTGTCTCTGGTCTTGTTAATAGGTGCGGGTATGGTCTTGCACGCACTAAAACAGCTGCAGACTCAAAGTCCCGGTTTTGATCCAAATAATGCGTTGACGCTATCGATGGATCTTGGACTACAGGGATACGACAAACCTAAGGCCGAACAGTTCTATCGGCAGCTAATCGCGCGAGTGCAATCGCTGCCGGGAATAAAGTCCGCAGCGCTCACTACCTTTCTCCCGCTCAGTCTCAATTACTCGAGCAACTCTATTTATGTTGAAGGCGCTCCGGTTGAGCGAGGTGCAAATGCTCCTGTAGCAATGGTTGCCTCAGTTGGTCCCAGATATTTTGAGACGATGAGAACTCCGATTCTATATGGACGTGAGTTCAGTGAAGACGACAAGACCGATTCAGCAAAAGTGGCAATCGTCAATGAGACATTTGTGAGGAAGATGTTTCCGGCATTCAGTTCCCCCGCAGAAGCGGTTGGAAAAAGAATGAGTTTCGATGGAAGTACCGGTCCTTTCATCGAAATCGTAGGTGTTGCGAAAGACGGCAAGTACTTCAACATTGCGGAGGAACCTCGTTCGTTTACGTGGACTCCACACTCGCAAAATTTCTGGCTCGGGATGAGCTTGCTAGTGCGAACAACTGGTGATCCGGCAGCAGCAATTACTTCTGTTCGTAACGAGGCTCGCTCACTCGATCCGAATCTTCCTCTGTTTGACGTTAAGACAATGAATGAACACATGCAGCTGTCGTTGTTTCCTGCTCGCGTAGCAGCGACTGTGTTGGCGGTATTCGGGTTTGTCGCACTTACGCTCGCGATAATCGGAATCTACGGTGTGACCTCTTATTCGGTCTCACAGCGTACACGTGAGATTGGTATTCGGATGGCGCTTGGGGCTGAACATAAAGACGTTTTGAGGATGATTCTCGGCAACGGCTTGAAGCTTGCAGCGCTTGGAGTGGTGATTGGCCTTGTTGGTGCGGTCGCGTTAATGCAGGTACTGACTAGTTTGCTGTTCGGTGTTCAACCTGCGTACTGGTTAACTTTTGGTCTTGTTTCAGGAGGACTGATGTTGGTTGCGCTACTGGCTTGTTACGTTCCAGCTCGACGCGCAGCGAAGACAGATCCACTGAAAGCCTTAAGGTATGAATGAAACGAAGACCTTTGGTCTTTGCGCTTTGATCTTTGGAGGAGTATTCAGTGTCGATTTCAAATCTCAAAAGTTAGGTGACAGAACATGCAAACACTAAAACAGGATTTGCGTTACGGGGTCCGAATGCTCAGAAAGAAACCGTTATTCACAATCATATCGGTAGTCACACTAGCATTGGGTATTGGCGCAAACACTGCGATTTTCAGTGTTGTGAATGCGGTGCTACTTAGATCGCTTCCGTATCACAAGGCAAATGATCTGATTGTCTTATCCAGCACTAATCCGAGCGGAGACCTGGATGGGTTCTCGGATCTTGAGGTTCAGGATCTTCGCTCTCGAATGCAGTCTGTCGAGGATCTTATTTCCTTAACCTCTCAGAGCGTAAACGTCACGGGTGGTGACAGACCCGATCGTGTGCGCGGAGCATTCGTGTCGTCCAACTTTTTCAAATTCTTCAATTTGTCGCCGATTGCAGGTCGAACCTTTGTCGATGGTGAAGATCGACAGGGTTCAGAAAGGCTTGTTGTAGTCAACGAGAAGATGTGGAAGGAACGACTCAACTCTGATTCCAATCTGGCGACGAAGAAGCTGATCCTTAACGGTGAGCCCTATCAGGTAATCGGAGTCGTAACGTCAAACTTCAAACAACCGTTTGACCCGGACGTTGAAGTGTGGATGCCATCGTCAGCTTACCCTGGTTACTCGGCAGCTCGTGACGCGCGGATAATGTTCGTGATGGCCCACCTCAAGAATGGCACAAGTCTCGAACAGGCCCAGACAGATATAGGAATGGTTGCTTCGCAATTGGCCCAAGCATATCCGAAGGAAAACACGGGACGCGGAGCCAGAGTGCAATCATTTCGCGAAATGATGGTCAGCGATACCCGGCCAATGTTGTGGGTGTTGTTCGCGGCTGTAGGTGTGATTCTATTGATCGCATGTGCAAATCTGGCGAATCTACTCCTGGCCCGCGGACTTTCACGTCAGCGTGAAATCGCAGTCCGAGCTGCAATGGGTGCGAGTCGATGGCGACTCATTCGCCAACTCTTGACGGAGACAACGTTAATGAGTGTCGTCGGTGGAGTTGGCGGCGTGCTGGTCGCTTACTGGGGACTCTACGCACTGCTAAAGATCCCGCAAAACTTTGTTAATGCTCAAGAGGCAACTCTCGATAGTCGCGTACTGGTATTCGCTCTCGGCGTTTCGGTCTTAACAGGTTGGCTATTTGGTCTGGCTCCAGCACTTCAACTTGCGCGACCTGAGCTGCAGTCATTTTTAAAGGAAGGAAGTCGCGGCGCTGGCGAAGGCGCTCGCTGGAATCGTGTGCGCAGCGCTTTTGTTGTCTTACAAGTCGCGTTGTCAGTGATTCTGCTGATAAGTGCCGGGTTGTTGATTCGAAGCTTCGACAGACTTCTTCATGTTGATGTTGGCTTCAAACCAGAACAGTTATTGAGTCTCGAGTACCGTTTACCGAGAAACAAGTACAGCAAGCCAGAAGCTCAATGGGAGTTCCATCGGCAGGTGACAGAGCAAGTTCGACAAATACCTGGCGTTAAGTCCGTGGCGTTGGTTCGAGGACTTCCCTTTAGTGGTAATGGAGGAACGGTCTCAATCCTGTTGCCAGATCGCGATGCGCCGCCGCAGGGTCAGGAACCAGAGGTAATGTTCAATACGGTTTCGCCGAACTACTTTGAGACGATTGGTATTCCCTTTCTGGCGGGCCGGTCGTTTTCAACCGAAGACCAGGCCAATACTCCGAGCGTCATGATTATTAGCAAGACGATGGCTGAACGTTATTGGCCCAATCAGGACGCTATCGGGAAACAGATCACCTTCCCGAGAGACAAAGTCACCGCAACAGTCGTTGGTGTGGTTGGAGATGCCAAACAATATTCGATCGAAGAGGACAAAAGACCGCAAGTGTATGGGCTGTACAGTCAGAATCCCGGCATCTTCGCGACCCTCGTGATAAAGACGACAGTTGAACCATTGAGTTTGGCTGAGCAGGTGAGACAAGCCGTTTGGCGAGTCGATTCAGACCAGCCGATGTGGAAGATACGTACGGTTGAGTTCCTGGTAACTCGCAGCGTTGCGGATCGAAAGTTCCTGATGGCCCTGATGGGAATTTTTGCGGCGCTCGCGCTACTGCTGTCGATGATTGGTCTCTATGGGGTGATTAGCTATCTGGTGAATCAACGCACACAGGAAATTGGGATTCGTATGGCGCTTGGTGCCCAGATGGGTCAAATACTGGGCATGGTGTTGAGACAGGGGATGATACTTGTCTTTGCCGGTGTCGTGCTTGGACTCGTCGCTGCATGGTTCTTAACACAGTTGATGTCCAAGTTACTTTATCAAGTTAAGGCGACTGATCCCGTCACGTTCGGTGCGATTGCGGTGTTACTCATAGTAGTGGCTCTTTTAGCGTGTTATCTGCCGGCCCGACGGGCCGCGCGGGTAGATCCTTTGAAGGCTCTCAGGTATGAGTGACGACTGACTCGGAATCCTCGGATGTGAGCTACAGAATTATGCTGTTAGGAGTGGTCCAAGCCTAAACGCTGAGCACGAAAGAGCAAACTTATGATCAAAGACATCACCTACGGGGTGCGAATGATCCTGAAGACGCCAGGATTCACAGTGCTTGCGGTGTTAGCGCTGGCGTTGGGAATCTGTGCCAACACCACGATTTTCAGTTTCATCAACGGTCTCGTACTGCGACCACTTTCAGGTGTCAGAGAGCCGCAGCGTTTGGTTGGGGTCTATACAAGTGACTACAGCAGCGGTCTCTACGGCGGATCTTCATATCCCGACTTTGTTGATTTCCGCAATCAAGCCGATGCGTTTGAAGGCTTAGCTGCGTACGAAGAGACTGTCTTGAACATGACCGGCAACTCGGACGCTGAGCGTGTACGCGGTGTATATGTTACGGGTGACTATTTCAATGTGCTGGGTGTCAAAGCCAGTCTGGGGCGAACGATTCAACCGTCAGACGATGTTGCCAAAGGTGAGGTTCCCGTCGTTATCAGTGATGCACTCTGGCAACGCCGTTTTGGAGCCAATCCCAATATTGTGGGCCAGACCCTAAAACTAAATAACCACACCTACAGCATAGCGGGCGTTGTAGAAAAGAGTTTTCGGGGATTGCGGTTGGGACTGCCGCCTGAATTTTGGTTGCCGATGTCGGTCGAATCGGATTACGCAACCAGTGGTCGCGGAGATCGGGGAATTGAAATAACAGGTCGTCTTAAACCGGGGTACACGCTGGCCCAGGCTCAAACTCAACTCACGACAATTTTTACGCGACTAGCTCAAGCGTATCCCGAAACGAACATGGGGACGCTCGAGCGACCAAATGAACCACGGCCAGTAACTGTTACCAGGGAATCGCGAGTTGAGCCTTCTGCTCAAGCAAGCATTTGGCGAATATCGATCTTGTTATTTGCGGTGGTCGGAATTGTTTTGTTGATTGTATGCGCTAACGTCGCCAACTTAATGCTTTCACGAGCTTCAGTGCGACGTCGCGAGATTGCGATTCGACTCGCTCTTGGTGCAGGTCGACTCAGGCTTGTACGACAACTTCTGACTGAGAGTTTATTGATTGCGCTACTGGGAGGCGTGGTTGGATTGGTCGCTGCACAATGGGCTGCCGGTCTCTTGCCCACTTTCTTTCCTCCAAATGAGGCGCAAGGGTTGAACCTAAGTCTTGATTGGCGTGTGCTGGTATTTACGCTGGTCGTCACTTTGATAACGGGAATGCTTTTCGGACTCGTACCCGCTTTACAGGCGACGAACCGAAATCTTATTACCTCGTTGAAGGATGATGGCAATGTCACGGTACCGCGACTTCGTCGTCTTGGTTTACGTGATGTTCTGGTTATTTCGCAGCTCGCACTCTCTTTGGTTCTCCTTATCGGGGCAGCATTATTCGTCCGCAGTCTTCAAAACGCATTTAGTTTTGATCCGGGGTTCGCATCGCAGAACCTCCTTATTGCCTCAATCGAAACTCGCGGAACTGGTCTAAACAAACAGCAGGGACAAAACTTTTACCAGCAAACACTCGAACGAGTGTCCAGTTTGCCTGGAGTGACTTCGGTAACGCTGACACGAGTGATTCCTATTAGTGGCGGTGGTCAGCGACGTGGGGCCGAATTGGAGGGATACCAGCCGAAGCAGAACGAAGACACTGAACTGAATACGAATGTTGTTGGTTCCAACTACTTTAGTACGACTGGGATTCCGATCGTTCAAGGACGTGAGTTTAGTACGCTGGATCGAGAGGGCACTCCCGGTGTCGTTGTAGTGAATGAAGAATTGGCTCGACGTTATTTTCCCCAAGGCGCAATCGGTAAACGTATACGGATGGGATCCGAGGAACCGTGGGTTGAGATAATTGGTATTGCTCGCAATGCTAAATATCGAAACCTGCGCGAGCAGACGCTCCCCTTTATCTACATTCCCTTAGCACAAGAATACCAGGCTGGCATGACCGTCATGGTTCGTACCGCCGGAGATCCAGTTTCTTTGTTGGCGCCGCTGCGAAACGAGATGCGCCAACTAAACAAGGACATTCCGGTGTTCTCAGTACAAACAATGACGGAAAGAATTGGCGGTCAACTAGCCGCCGATCGAATGATTGCTGTGCTGTTGAGCACTTTTGGTATTTCGGCGTTGCTACTTGCCGCAGTCGGTATTTATGGAGTGATGGGTTATTCGGTCGCTCAACGTACTCGCGAGATTGGAATTCGCATGGCACTCGGAGCCGAGCGAAGTGACATTTTGAGACTGATCGTCAGACAGGGTCTGTTTCTGATTGTCATAGGTGCTCTGATTGGCTTGGGTTTAGCTTTTGCCCTAACGCGAGTGCTGGAGAATCAACTCTTTGGTGTGAGTGCTACTGACCCGCTAAGTTTTGGAGTGATCGTATTGGTACTTGTTAGTGTGGCGCTACTTGCTTGTTATTTGCCAGCACGACGAGCAACCAAAGTCGATCCGCTAGTGGCATTAAGATATGAATGAAAGAAGGTTGCGGATCTCGGGTTTGGCTAATTGGACCTTTGGTCTTAGACCTTTGGCCTTTGCAGGTTGGTAATTGAGGCTTGGTCCTATGCTTTTGAGATTTGAGATCTCAAATCTGAGATCTTCAATCCTCTTCTCGGAGATTTAGAAATGGAAACCCTACTTCAGGACATCAAGTACGGAATCAGAGGTTTAATCAAACGACCGAGTTTTACGATTGTTGCCGTAGTAACGCTGGCACTCGGCATCGGCGCAAACGCTGCAATCTTCAGTGTCGTCAACACAGTCCTACTTAAGCCATTGAGATTTCGCGATCCCGAAAGACTCGTAATGGTTTGGGAAGAGGCGTCATTTGCCGGTTTCCCACAGAACACTCCCGCACCAGCTAATTATGTTGACTGGAAGACTCAGGCAAAATCGTTTGAGGATATCGCAGCAACGGCGGGTACCAGCTTCAATCTAACTGGTGGCGGTGATCCCGAACGAGTCGAGGCCCGTGCAGTTACTGCCAACTTCTTTCCACTACTCGGAGTCGATCCAGTACTTGGTCGAACTTTTCTGCCTGAAGAAGATCAACCGGGCGGAAGTAAAGTAGCTGTTATCAGTTACTCGCTCTGGCAAACACGTTTTGGAGGCCAGCGCAGTCTTCTAAATTCAGATATTCAACTCAACGGCGAGAAGTACACCGTTATTGGTGTGATGCCTCGAGGTTTTCAACTTATAGACACCGACATTCGCCTCTGGGTGCCACTTGCTCTCGATAAGGAAGACCTGGCAAATCGAGGTGGCCATTACCTGACAGTCGTCGCGCGTTTGAAGAATGGTGTCAGCCAGGCAGGTGCGCAGACCGAGTTGGACGGAATTATGAAACGGATCGGACAAGACCATCCGAATCAAACTTTCGATGGCAAGCTTGGCGCTGTTGTTATGCCTCTTCACGAGCAGGTGTCAGGCGATATGAGACGACCTCTACTCGTCTTACTGGTTGCCGTCGGATTTGTATTGCTGATTGCCTGTGCAAATATCGCCAGTCTTTTGTTGGCCAGGGCAGCCGGACGTCAACGTGAAATTGCAGTACGCGCGGCTCTCGGTGCTGGTCGGTTGAGGATCGTTCGCCAACTGTTGACGGAGAGTTTATTGCTTTCGTTAACCGGAGGCGTGCTCGGATTACTCCTCGCCATCTGGAGCTTTGGTTTCTTCCAGAAGTTAGTGCCAGAAGGTATGAGTCAGTCGACGGATCTTAAGTTAGATGGCTCAGTCCTACTTTTTGGCTTTGTCGTTTCCGTCATCACGGGAATTATCTTCGGATTGATTCCCGCACTTCACTCTTCCTCCGTTGATTTGAATGAAGCTTTGAAACAGAGTGGGGGCCGCTCCGCTTCGACCTCGGGTGGACGTTTGCGAAGTGCCATGATCGTTTTTGAAGTCTCGCTGTCTCTTGTCTTACTCGTTGGCGCTGGTCTTCTCATTCAGACACTCTTCCAGCTCTTCAACCAATATTCAATGTTTCAACCAGACAAGGTGTTGACGGTTCGAACGATCCTGCCGCGCACTAAGTATAAGGACCAGACACAAAGGGCAGGATTCTACGAGCAAGTGCTGGACCGAGTAGGACACTTGCCCGGAGTATCCGCGGCAGGCTACACGACCTCCGTCCCCCTCTCCTGGAAGGGAGGCACCAGCGGTTTCTTCCCTGAAGGAACGAAAGAGCCGGTGCCGGGAATGTCGTACGACGCGAATCATCGTCAGGTAAGTGCAAACTACATCCAAACGATGAAGATTCCTTTGCGCGAAGGTCGCTACTTTGACGAACACGACAACGCCCAGAGCTTACCCGTAGCGGTTGTAAACGAAACTATGGCCCATCAGTACTGGCCGGGAGAGAACGCAATTGGTCGCCGCTTCAAGATCGGCGATCCGGACGAAGACCTACCCTGGGTAACAATCGTGGGGATCACTGCTGATTTTCGCCAGATGGGATTAGACGTGCCGGTCAAAGCCGAAATGTTCTTACCCTATCAGCAAGTCACGCATCAGGGCTTTTTTGCACCCCGCGATCTCGCGATTCGGACCACCGGGGATCCGAATGCACTTGTGGGAGCGGTGCGTGAAGCCGTACGTGCAGTTGATCCTGATCAGCCAATATCAAATATAGCGACCATGGACGAGGTGTTGGGCCAGGAAGCTGCGCAGCGAAAGTTTGGAATGATTCTGTTGTCTGCGTTTTCCGCACTTGCACTAATGTTGGCCTGTCTCGGGATCTATAGCGTGTTGGCGTATTTTGTTTCTCAACACAGAAGTGAGATCGGCGTGAGACTCGCGCTAGGGGCAACTCCGCGAAGAATTCTCCTACTCGTACTTCGGAAGGGAATGGGTATGACTTTGCTAGGCGTTGCGATCGGTTTGGCGGCGTCGTTTGCTCTTACGCGATTGATGACGTCGCTTCTCTTCGGTGTGAAAGCAGCGGATCCTTTGACTTTTATTGCTGTCCCGTTGTTGCTGTCGATCGTGGCTCTCTTAGCTTGTTGGATTCCGGCCAGACGAGCGGCAAAAGTGGATCCAATGACGGCGCTCAGGTACGAATAACAATGTCCGACAATGTCCGACAAACTTTAGTTTGTCGACAACTCTGCGGAGCGCGTTGAGAGGGAATTCGACAAGCTGAAGCATGTCGGACAATGTTCGACAAACTTTAGTTTGTCGTCAACTCTAGATAGCGTGTTGCTAAGGAACTCGACAAGCTGAAGCATGTCGGACAATGTTCGACAAACTTTAGTTTGTCGTCAACTCTAGATAGCGTGTTGCTAAGGAACTCGACAAGCTGAAGCATGTCGAACAATGTCCGACAAACTTTAGTTTGTCGTCAATTCTGAAGAGCGCGTTGATAAGGAACTCGACAAGCTGAAGCATGTCGAACAACAAACTTTAGTTTGTCGTCAATTCTGCGGAGCGCGTTGATAAGGAATTCGACAAGCTGAAGCATGTCGAACAACAAACTTTAGTTCGTCAACTCTGCGGCGCGTTGATAAGGAATTCGACAAGCTAAAGCACGTCGGACATCAGGCAAGGAGAAGGAATGAGCATTATCCAGGATATTCGCTTCGGCGCTCGGATGCTGATGAAGAATCCGGGTGTGACATCGATAGCGGTCATCACACTCGCGCTGGGAATTGGTGCGAACACCGCGATCTTCAGCGTCGTCAATGGCGTCCTATTAAGGCCTTTGTCTTATAAGGATCCGGATCGTCTGGTTTCACTCTGGGAGAGGGTACCGACGCACGACCGTTGGCGTGTTACACCGGCAAACTTCTTTGACTGGAAGAAGCAGAATACAGTTTTCGAGGATATTGCTGCCTATGGTGCGTCCTCACTCACTCTCACTGGCTCAGGTGAACCGGAACAAGTAATGGGGACCCGCGCAAGTACCGGATACTTCTCGGTCGTTGGGGTTCAACCTATTCTCGGCCGTTCGTTTGTGGCTGAGGAGTACGAGCCTGGTAAGGACAGGGCTGTCATACTTGGTCATGCATTCTGGCAGCGAAGATTTGGTGGAAACTCTGAAGTAATCAACAAAGCAGTGACTCTGAATGGAGCCACATATACAGTCGTCGGGGTCATGCCTCCGGGTATTTATCCTTCATGGCCTACCACTTCCGGGCAAATTTCATTCGATGCGGACCAGCAGCAATTCTGGGTGCCGATGTCGTTCACGGCTCAGTGGGCTGCCGCTCGTTCAGCTCATGTGCTTGGCGTCGTTGGGCGCTTAAAAGAAGGTGTTTCTATCGAGCAGGCTACGTCGGAGATGGATACGATTGGTGCTCGCCTCGAAAAGGAGTATGAGGCAAATCGAGGTGAAGGCATTATCGTCCGGCCGTTTATTAATGAGATGGTCGGTAACGTCCGGCCTGCATTGCTAACTCTGCTAGCTGCGGTCGGTGTTGTCTTGTTAATTGCTTGTGCGAATATCGCAGGGCTTTTGTTGGCCCAGCATACGGCTCGAAGCAAAGAGATTGCGATTCGCTCTGCTCTTGGAGCTGGCCGTTTTCAACTCTTGCGCCAGTTTTTTCTTGAAGGACTATTGCTTTCTCTCATGGGAACAGTTGCCGGCGTCATACTGGCGCGTGTCGGAACGGACCTGATATTAAAAGTAATCCCACCAAAGATTCCCCGTCTCGATCAGGTCCATATTGATCTACGGGTACTCGGTTTCACACTGGCACTGACATTTATCACCTGTCTTGTGTTTGCATTGATTCCGGCTCTTCACGCTTCTAAACCAGACCTTCAGTCAACGTTGGAGCAAGGATCTCGTACTTCTGGTCCAGGAGCGGGTCGACGTCGCTTCGGTAAATTGCTCGTGGTGTTTCAGGTAAGTATGGCAGTTGTGCTCGTCACTGGTGCTGGTCTGCTGATAAAGAGTTTCTGGCTGCTGCAGAAGGTGGACCCGGGATTTAAGGCAGAACAGCTATTGTCTTTGAGCGTAAGCCTCCCGGCGTCAAAGTATTCAGAGCCGGCGCTCATAAACAACTTCTTCAATCAACTCAACGAGCGTATTACCGCGTTGCCGGGTGTTCAATCAGTTTCGATTGCCTATGACCACCCGTTAGAGGCGAACTGGATAGATGATTTCAAAATTGAAGGACGTCCTATTGCATCGCAAACCGCGTCGACTAGTGCGAATTTTGAACCCGTTAGTGCCGATTACTTCCGAACGGTCGGAGCGCAGATAATCAGCGGGCGTATGTTTACGCGGCAGGATGATCAGGACCATCCCGGTGTGGCGATCGTGAATGAGGCGTTTGTCCGTCACTATTTACCAAACGACCAACCTTTGGGTCAGAGACTGCGACTAAGTCAGCCTTCAAGGGTTTGGAGAGGTGACCGCTTTCCCTCATTCGAGATTATCGGGATTGCTCGAGATGTGAAATCAGCTGGGCTGAGCGCTACTACGGAACCCACCTATTACATTCCTTCGTCACAAGCACCACTACAAGACATGACTCTTTTGGTGCGCACGCAAATTGATCCGGTGATACTTATTCCATCGTTGCGACAGGCAGTTGTCTCGATCGATCCAAGTCAACCAATATCGAATATCACCACGATGGATCAGATTGTGTCAGACAGTATTGCTCAGCCGCGTTTGAATATGATCCTGATGGCTTTGTTTGGTTCGCTCGCGCTAATTCTGGCCGCGGTTGGTTTATACGGCTTGATGTCCTACGGAGTTGCGCAACGTACACAGGAGATGGGGATTCGAATGGCCCTCGGAGCGCAGGCAATCGACGTGCTGAGACTTGTTTTGAAGCAAGGCATGACTCTGGCTCTGATCGGCGAGGGAATCGGACTTCTAGCGTCGTTTGCTTTGACCCGCGTACTTCAGGGATTGCTGTTCGGCGTTACCCCAACGGATGCGTCGATCTTTGTTGCTGTAGTGGGTGTGTTAACAACGATTGCGCTGTTGGCTTGCTACTTACCGGCCCGACGCGCTACGAAAGTCGATCCCTTGGTAGCGCTGAGGACTTGAGAAATTTGAAATTCTTTACAGGAGTAAGCGATGACTTCCATTTGGCAGGACGTGAAATATGCCGCCCGAATGTTACTGAAGAACCCTGGTGTCACTGCGATAGTCATACTCGCACTTGCACTCGGCATCGGCGCCAATACCGCCATCTTCAGTGTTGTCAACGCAGTTCTCCTGCAACCGCTTCCCTACGACGAATCAGATCGACTCGTCTTCCTCAACGAGAAAAGCCAGGTGTTGGACGAGATGTCGATCTCTTACCCTAATCTTCTTGACTGGCGAGCTCAGAATCAATCATTCGAGAGAATAGGCGTCTACAATCGCGGTAGTTACAACTTGACGGGTATCGGCGAAGCTGAACGAATTATCGCCGCCCAGGCATCCGCAGATCTCTTCACCATTCTGAGAGTGAATCCTTTACTCGGTCGTCTCTATACCAACGACGAAGACAAGCCCGGTACGGATCCAGTTGTGATCTTGAGTTATGGTTTCTGGCAACGCCGCTTTGGAGGTCAATCTAACATCGTCAACCAGGGAATCAGTCTGAATGGTAAGACCTACACAGTAATTGGCGTAATGCCGAAAGACTTTCAGTATCCCTCCCGCGCAGAGATCTGGGTTCCTGTGGGCCAACTCTCTGGCTCACCTATGTGGCAGAACCGGGGAAATCATCCTGGACTTTACGGCGTGGCCCGGTTAAAGCCGGGCGTAACAATGGCCCAGGCGGAAGCTGATATGGATCGTGTGGCAGTGAATCTTGAACAGCAGTATCCAAGTCAAAATGCAGGTAGTCGTATCCGCCTAAGACCGCTGATGGAGATTTTTGTAACCGATGTTCGCCGGGCGTTGTGGGTGATTTTTGCCGCCGTTGGTTTCGTGCTCCTGATCGCATGTGCCAACATCGCAAACTTGCTACTTGCGCGTGCTGCCGCCCGACGGAAGGAGATGGCGATTCGCGCGGCTATGGGCGCAGGACGCTGGCGGATAATGCGGCAGTTGTTGACTGAAAGCGTACTGCTGGGGTTAGTCGGAGGTAGTCTTGGGCTCTTACTTGCTCGTTGGGGAATTCAATTGATTCTCTACATGAGTCCCGATGCGATCCCGCGTTCACGTGAAATTGGTCTCAACTGGAAAGTCCTGGGATTTACTTTAGGCGTTTCTGTACTGACTGGAATCATTTTTGGTCTAGTACCTGCTTTTCAAGCCGGTGAAGTTGATGTTCACGAGACTCTTAAAGAGACCGGACGGGGGACCAGTGGTCGAAACTGGCGTAGTTCCTTAGTTGTAGTTGAAGTTGCCACGACTCTGGTCCTACTCATTGGCGCTGGCTTGATGATCCGTAGTTTCTACTTGCTTCACAAAGTGAATCCCGGTTTTTCCTATGAACATCTCACCAGCTTCAACATCTCTTTGCCGCAGAAGAAATACTCTAAACCGGATCAAAATGCGGCTTTCTACGACAGTCTGCTGGAAAACTTGAGATCCCTTCCGGGCGTGGAAACGGTGGCCGCAGCTTCGGGATTACCTTTGGGCAACAATGGCTGGCAAACCTCATTTGTAATTGATGATCGACCAGCCCCGGCTCCCAACGACACTCCATTAATGGAAGCTTGCCTCGTAACACCTGATTACTTCAAAGCGATGAATATTCCTCTACTAAGAGGCAGAGTCTTTAATGATCGAGACGATAAATCGCATCTGGCCGGCAAAGACTTGAGCAAAATGCGAGAGGATGATCAGGAGATGGCGGCGCTCAATGTGATTGTCATCGACGATGACTTTGCTAAGCGTTACTGGCCCAACGAAGATCCTGTTGGAAAGCGAGTCCGGCTGGGGCGTTCGGATGATAGTCCTCGACTGACCGTGATCGGTGTTGTTGGTCGTGTGAAGATGGAAAGTCTCAATCAGAATAGCGATCGCGTTCAAGGGTACTTTCCTTACGCTCAGATTCCCGCCGGAGGAATGACAGTTGTACTAAAGGCAGCGTCTGATCCAAACATGTTACTTGGAAGCGTTAGAGAGGCTGTTAGAAATCTCGATTCCGATCAGCCTATTTACAATCCGCGAACAATGAACGAGATTCGAGCAGAATCGGTGGCACCTGAGCGACTTAATCTGACCTTACTTAGCCTTTTTGCAGGGATTGCATTGGTCCTTGCGGTGGTTGGTATCTATGGAGTTATGTCTTATTCGGTAACTCAGCGAACTCACGAGATTGGTATCAGAATGGCCATAGGTGCGCGTCCGAGAGACGTCTTCACAATGATTCTGGGTCACGGGATGAAGCTCGCATTAATCGGTGTCGTGATTGGATTGATTGGCGCTTTTGGGTTGACTCGGTTAATGGCTTCGATGCTTTTCGGTGTAGCTCCAACCGACGCAGTGACGTTTGGAAGTATCGCGGTCTTGTTGATTGGTGTTGCGTTGTTTGCTTGTTATCTGCCCGGCCGCAGAGCCACGAAAGTGGAACCAGTAATCTCGCTTAGATACGAGTAAGGGATCTCACATTTGAGATCTCAGATCTCAGAAACAGACCAATAAAAAAGCCAAACCAGATAACTGCAAAAAATCAGACCAAAGACCAAAGTTCAAAGTACAAAAATCCAAAACCAAGAACATAAGCCACAAACCAACGTTAAGCCCCATGGACCATCTCCTAAAAGACATTCGATATGGCGTAAGAACTCTGCTGCATCAGCCAGGCTTCACTATCGCTGCAGTGCTTACTCTCGCGATAGGCATTGGCGCTAACACTGCGATATTCAGTGTTGTGAATACAGTTCTGCTTCGCCCACTTCCTTATGATCAGTCTGAAAGGCTGGTAGCGATCTGGGGAAACTATGAACTAATGAAGATCAATCGGTTGGCCGCAAAAGCAGCTGAATATCAGGATTATGCGGCGCAAACTCAAGTCTTTGACTCGGTCGCGGCTTATACACAGGAAGGCCTCAATCTAAGTGCTGATGGGCCTGAACACCTTAAGGGATCGTCAGTTACACCGAATTTATTTCCGCTACTGGGTGTGCAGCCCATTTTGGGCCATGTCTTTTCTCAAGATCCTGCGTCCTCTCGACAGGTCGTCGTCAGCTATGGATTCTGGCAAAGGCGGTTCGGTGGAGACGCGCTGGTTATTGGTAGATCAATCTCACTCGACGATCAGGTTTACACAATAGTTGGGGTGATGCCGGCAAGCTTTCAGTTTCCGCATCGTGATGCCGCCGGTACTGAGCCTGCCGATGTTTGGCGTCCCTTGGCTTTCGAGCCCGAACAACTTGCACTTCGCCGGTCTCCATACTATCTGCATGTTATTGGACGTCTGGCTGCTGGTGTGTCACTCGCCCAAGCCCAGGCCCAGATGATCACGTTGGGCCAACATTTCGAACGTGATTTCCGTGGCTATAGAGGTCCAAATGGTGAGGATGGTGGGTGGCGAATCAGTGTCGCTCCTCTCCGAGACGAGATCGTTGGCAACAGAAGTCGAGCATTGTTTGTTTTGTTCGTCGCAGTGTCACTCTTGTTGTTGATCTCCTGCGCTAATGTAGCCAACCTTCTTTTGGTCCGGGCGACAAAACGGCAAAAGGAAATGGCAGTTCGGGCAGCTTTGGGTGCCAGTCGCTGGCGATTGGCGCGGCAGCTCTTTGTCGAAGCACTTCTACTAGCGTCAGTCGCAACTCTTCTGGGACTTCTTTTGGCACAGTGGGGTGTTGGTCTTCTCAGTGCCTTAAACCCAGATATCCTGCCGCGTGCAAACGAACTCAGCATTGACCTGCGTGTATTAGCGTTTGCTGTCTCGACCGCGGTACTCATAAGTGTTGGATTCGGTCTGATACCTTTCTTACAAGTGTCAAAAGTCGAACTCAGATCGTCTTTGAACAATCTGGTCTCAAATAGACAATCACGTTTGTGGCAGTGGAACAGTGTACTGGTTGCAGCAGAGGTATCACTGTCGCTGATCTTGCTCGTAGGGTCCGTATTATTGGTGAAGAGTTTTTTCCATCTGCGGCAGAGTAATGCCGGGATAGATGTCTCCAATCTTACTTCGGTCGAAATCGATCTTTCTGCGACCAGGTATAGCGAGCCTGAATCAATCGATCAGTTCTATCGTGAAATCCAGCAAGAGGTGGAGGCGCTGCCGGGCGTACAAACAGCAACCGTTAGTACGCTCCGTCCATTAAGCGGCAATGGTGTGAATGATCCATTTTCGATTGAAGGTAAGCCACGAGATCCAACGCAAATAAGATCCGCTGGCTGGCAGGTTGTTGGCGCAAAATACTTGAACACAATGGGTGTACCGCTTGTTTCCGGAAGGGACATTAGTTCACACGATGTTTCAGTTTATGCTCCGGCTGTTGCAGTAATCAATGAGACGATGGCAAAGCGTTATTGGCCCAACGATAACCCGATCGGCCATCGGGTCACGCTAGGAATCCCGGGTCCTGACAACCCGTGGGTCACCATTGTTGGTGTTGCTAAAGATGTACCTCATTCGGGCCTAGGTAGTTCTTCAGAACCAGATTGGTATCTATCGAAAGCAGCTACAGTTAGGAGGCGACACCGCTTTCTATTTGTACGAAGTGTGCTCGAGCCTGCCGTCCTCTCTACTCAGCTGCGAAGCGCAGTTGCCGCAGTTGATCGAAGTCAGCCGGTTACTGAGATCAAGACGATGACGGATGTTGTTGCGGAAACAACTTCTGGTCGTCGATTCAACACACTTCTACTTGGTCTGTTCGCCACAACCGCTTTATTGTTGGCAACTTTGGGAATTTACAGCGTGGTTTCGTATTCAATTGCATCTCGCACTCACGAAATGGGTATTCGTGTAGCGTTGGGTGCGAATACAAGTGATCTTACAAAGCTCGTGGTTTTCAAGGCGATGCTGCCTGCAATCATTGGCGCGGGAGTTGGTTTGGGAGTTTCGCTTGCGATCACTCGTTGGATGTCAGGATTGCTGTTTCAAGTCAAAGCCACAGACCCGAGTACCTACGTATTGGTACTGGTTTTGATCTTGAGTGCGGCGTTCATTGCTTGTTTGTTGCCTGCTCGACGCGCTGCGAAGGTAGATCCATTGATCGCCCTGCGAAGCGAATAACGCCGATCTTGGAGTGGAGCACAAAGTACGAAGACCAAGTTCAAAGCCCCGAGGTCACCAACTTGTCTCATTCACTGTTATATGATTCCATTTCGTCTTAAGTAATCCTTTCTCCTATGCAGCGAATTTTAGTTGCCGATGATCAAGCTGATGTTCTTGTTGCTCTCCGTCTTCTTCTGAAGGGCGAGGGCTTCTCAATCGAAACTGCCTCTTCACCAGCTGGTATTCTCAAAACAATTGATTCGCAAGAACTCGACGTCGTCCTAATCGATCTCAATTACGCACGCGATACAACATCTGGCAGCGAAGGTCTCGATTTGTTAACCAAGATTCGCGCCGCCGACCCAACTCTGCCAGTTGTAGTCATGACAGCGTGGGGTAGTGTCGATCTCGCTGTAGAGGCGATGCGCCGAGGCGCACGCGACTTTATTCAAAAGCCCTGGGACAACGCCCGTTTGTTAGCCGTGTTGCGTACTCAGGTCGAACTAGCTGAGGCGCTGCGCCGCGGTAGACGACTGGAAGCCGAGAATATTGCCTTGCGCGATAGCGTCTCAGAATCCGGCAGTGACTTACCACAGATTGTCGCTGAGTCTCCCGCAATGAGAGCGGTCTTGAATCTGGTTGAAAGAATTGGACCCGCTGATGCAAACGTCCTTATCACGGGCGAAAACGGAACTGGTAAGGAAGTTATTACGCGAGTGTTGCACTCGATCTCTTCACGCCGAGCAAAGCCACTTATCTCGCTTAACGCGGGAGCCCTCGCCGAAGGAGTCTTCGAAAGCGAATTGTTTGGTCACGTCCGCGGAGCCTTTACCGATGCCAAGAGCGATCGGGTTGGCCGTTTTGAATTGGCCGATGGTGGAACTTTGTTTCTTGATGAGATAGGCAATGTTCCCCTTAACCTTCAAGCAAAACTATTGAGAGTTTTAGAAACTGGTGAGTTTGAGCGCGTTGGATCTTCAAAGACTCAGAAGGTAAACGTACGTTTACTGTCAGCTACGAACGCAGATCTTCAGGCCGAAGTGGCCCAGGGTAAGTTTAGGCAAGATCTTTTGTTTCGGCTCAACACAGTCGAGATTCGGCTACCACCGCTGCGTGATCGCGGTGAGGACTTGCCGCTATTGGCGGAACACTTCCTTCGTATGCATCGCGAACGTTATCGCAGACCGATCATGGGTTTTACGCCAGAGGCGCTGGACGCGCTGCGCAAGCATCTCTGGCCGGGCAATGTCCGCGAGTTGGACCATGTTATTGAGCGAGCCGTCTTGATGAGTACGGGCGAGATTGTTACAGCGTTTGATCTTGCCCTCGAAGCGACACCGGACGCTCGTTTGTCTGCCAGATTGGAAGAGATGAGTTTGGAAGACGCCGAACGTCTCTTAATTAGAAAAGCATTGGCCAGATTTGAAGGAAACGCGAATCGAGCAGCAGAAGCACTCGGTTTGAGCCGTAGTGCGCTCTACCGTCGGCTGCAGAAGTATGGTCTTTCCTGACCCAGCACCTGGCACCCTTCAGTGATCTCTTCGCGTCCACCACTCAAGCTCTTCTGTCGGAGCGCGTACGTCCTCGTGCGCTGACGTGCGTAAGAGTCCTAAAGAGAAGGAGTCCGCTTCGCACGTTAGCGCACGAGGACGTACGCGCTCCGACAGAAGAGCTTGAATGGTATTAGAGAAGGAGGCTACTAAAGATCTACTATTTCATTCGCATATCCACAGGGGATCGCAATATAGCGGTTTGGGTTATCATATTAATGTGAGTAGTCCCGTAAAACCGCCAAATCAAACGATCACGCTTCAATCGATCGACCCAACTTTGCAGCGCGGCTCTCGTTTGAAATTTGAGAAACGGGTTACGATTCTAGCGCTGGCGGCAGGTTTTCCCGCAGTCGCACTTTGCGCCTTCTTACTTTGGTATGATGGCTATTCCGCTCAAGTCCAATGGACCATCGATCTCTTGCTCGTCCTCTTGTGGTTGAGCATATCGTTCAACCTCAAGTCACACATTGTTCGTCCGCTCCAAACTCTTTCCAACATTCTGGCAGCAATTAGGGAAGGCGACTACTCGATTCGAGGCAGGCGCGCCTTGTCAGGAGATGCTCTCGGAGAAGTCATGCTCGAGGTCAATGACCTGGGCCAAACACTTCGTGAGCAACGTCTCGGCGCAATGGAGGCAACTGCGCTACTACGCACGGTGATGGGCGAGATTGACGTCGCGGTCTTCGCCTTCGATGGCAACCATCGACTACGTCTCGTTAATAGAGCCGGAGAGAAACTGTTGGCCCAACCATCTGCTCGACTCCTTGGCCGCACCAGTGATGAACTCGGGTTGTCAGCCTGCCTTAATCGGTCCGATGGAGCTGGGCCCTACACGATGCAGATGGTTTTCCCAGGTGGTGTAGGGCGATGGGACATACGTCGTAGCACTTTCCGCGAAGGCGGCGCTCAACATAAGTTACTCGTGTTGACTGACCTGAGCCAAACGCTCCGAGAAGAGGAGCGTACTGCGTGGCAACGACTGTTAAGGGTGCTTGGTCATGAATTAAACAACTCGCTTGCTCCAATCAAATCCGTTGCAGGTAGTCTTGCGGATCTGATGGGCAAAGAACCGGAGCCGACAGATTTGCGTGATGATATGCAACGTGGTCTGGCTGTGATCTCTTCACGCGCGGACTCCCTTGCGCGTTTTGTCGAGTCGTACTCAAAACTGGCACGACTGCCAACACCACGCCTGGAGCCATTAAAGATCGGAGTACTTGTGTCACGAGTCGCTAGTCTGGAGACTCGACTTCCGGTCAAGGTTATCTCGGGTCCGGAACTCGTCGTTCGAGGTGATGATGTACAGCTCGAGCAGTTACTCATCAACCTGGTGCGCAACGCAGTCGATGCTTCAATGGAGACAAAGGGTGGAGTCGAGGTTGGTTGGAGTCAGAACAATGGTCAGGTCGAGGTTTGGATTAGTGATGAAGGGCCTGGTCTGGCGAATACCGCAAATCTTTTTGTACCTTTCTTTACGACTAAGACTGGAGGCTCCGGGATCGGTCTGGTGTTATCGCGCCAGATCGCCGAAGCGCACGGCGGCACACTCACGCTGGATAACCGCCAAGAGGTGCGTGGTTGTGAAGCACGTTTGAGACTACCACTCTAGAATCTGACTCAACCTCTCCTTCTCCCCAACCTAAAGGTTGGGGAGAAGGAAAGGTTGAACTTGTCCACTACTGCGTTGCGCGGTGGTGCTTCAACGCTGGATACGAGAATGAACTCCAGATCGACAAAAATCGTTTTCGCTGGAATCTTAGTTGCATCTTCATTGTCTGTTGCTTTGGCCCAAGCGTCCTTTCAACAACAAACGAAGGAATGGCGACAGAAACGCGAAGCAACGCTAAAAGCTGATGATGGTTGGTTGACAGTCTCCGGTCTATTCTGGCTGAAAGAGGGAACCAACACCTTTGGCTCAGCTAAGACCCAGGACGTGGTATTGCCGCGTAACTCGGCTCCTGCGAAGGCCGGAACTCTGGAACTCCATAACGACATTGTCACACTTCGTGTCAGCGACGGAGTTGATCTAAAGGTAGATAAGCAACCGGTACGCGAATATGAAATGAAATTCGACGGTGAGAAACCCCCGGTTTCATTCAACGTAGGTACGCTAAACTTGACTGTTATTAAGAGAGGAGCCCGTTTCGGTCTGCGGGTCAGAGATAGAAACAGCGAAGCGCGACGTCAGTTCAAAGGCTTGCGATGGTTTTCCGCGAATGAAAGCTATCGGGTCACAGCGACCTTCACGGCTTATCAAGAGCCAAAGGAAATCATCATCATGAACGTACTGGGTGATGAACTGAAAATGAAGACGCCAGGTCTGCTAACGTTTCAGCTGCACGGTCAATCGTTCAGCCTGCGCCCGGTGATTGAGGACGACAAACTATTTATCATCTTTCGTGATCGCACGTCCGGAAAGACAACTTATGGCGCGGGAAGATTCCTTTACGCAGAAATGCCGAAGGACGGAAAGGTTGTACTCGACTTCAATCGCTCTGAGAATCCGCCTTGTGCGTTCACACCCTATGCAACTTGCCCATTGCCACCGGCTCAAAATCGCATGTCTATTTCAATTAGCGCTGGCGAGCTCGCATATCATTTAAAGCAAACCAAGCAATGATTTCTAGAGCTGTTTGGTTCCAGTCACCGTAAACCTTGTTTGGACCACGCTTGTTGTTCCGGCGTCGGCACGTCCGGAAAAACCTGGTTGCTTACCGCCAAGAGTAATCAGAAACTCACCTGGTTCTATCAAGCGTTTTCCTTTATCGTCGATTACTGACATCTGTTCGGGAGTTAACGAGAACGACACTTGCTGTTTTTCTCGAGGCTTGAGAGAAATTCTTTTTACGCCCTCAAGCGACCTAACCGGGACTGGAAAAGCTGATGCGACGTCGGTGACGTACAATTGGACCACTTCATCACCTTCTCGAGTACCCGTATTCGTTACATCGACTGTCAATTGCATCTTGTCGCCCGCTTTGATCTTTTTACTATTGATCTTCAATCCGCTGTACTTGAAGTTTGTGTAGCTTAGACCAAAGCCAAACGGATAGAGTGGTATCCCTTTGAAGTAGCGATAAGTCCTACCTTGCATGTGATAGTCAGTGAATGGAGGTAAGTCAGCCACGGATCTGTAAAATGTGACTGGCAATCTGCCTCCAGGATTGTAGTCCCCAAACAGTACGTCGGCGATTGCCGTACCACCCTCCTGACCGGGATACCACGCATCCAGAATTGCGGGCACGTTATCGTTGGCCCAGTTCACTGCGAGCGCGCTGCCCCCAAGAAGAACCAGTATCACTGGTTTACCCTGACCCTGAATTGCTTTGATTAATTCTTCCTGTTGTTTTGGCAGGGAAATATCAGTGCGGTCGCCACCACGAAACCCTTCAACTTTGACATCCATCTCTTCGCCTTCAACTGAAGGCGTTATACCCATAACCATTACAACCGCGTCGGCACGACGGGCTATGTCGATTGCTTCCTGTTGCAAGCGTTCTTGCACTCCTGGCGGTGCCCAGTTTAGTTTCGCTGCCGAGTACTGGTTTCCGTTTTCAAAGTATTCCAACCGAATGTCATAACTGCGGCCCGCTTCAAATGAGATTTCCTTAGTGACGCTGCGTGTGCGTCGATTGGTAAGCTCTTCAATAATTGTCTGGCCGTCGATAATGAGCCGCATGCCGCCGTTACCCGCAATGCCAACGACATATTTGCCGGAATCAGGTGCAAGGAGTTTGCCGGTCCAGCGCACAGAGAAGTTGTCTTCAGGTATGCCTGCGCCCGGACTCATTGCGCCCCATTCGAAATCCACTTTGTCGTCTGTTCTTACCAGGACGGGTTCACCCTTTAACTCTCTATTATTGAAGTACTCTGCGCGTAAACCAGGCCCTGAGCTGGACAACGCCTTGTTTGAGATTGGCTCGACAATAACTCCGGGTGGATACATTCCAGGCGCAAAGAGCACTTCCGTTGAGGCTGAGACTTTGGACTTAATACCGGCGAGGGGAGTGACATACTTTGTGGGCTGTCCGTTGTAATTACCAAGCAGAACACCCAGATTGTCAGCGGATGGTCCAACCACAGCAAGTGTCTTGATGTCCTTATTCAACGGCAGTACGTTTTGTTCATTCTTCAAAAGCACGATTGACTGGCGAGCAGCCTTAAGCGACAACAAACGATGAGGTTCCGAGTCGTTCTCAGAGAAGGGAATTCGCGCATAGGGTACCATCTCCGGGGGATCAAACATTCCCAGTTGGAACCGAGCCTTCATCAGACGTTTGACGGCTACATCAATTTCTTGTTCTGAGATCAGCCCATCCTTCACAGCCTGAATCAACGAACGATATTCCCGACCACAAGTAAGATCCGTACCGGCTTTTACTGCGAGTGCTGAGGCTTCCGCCTCAGTTTTGACGTACTGATGTTTAAGATAAATGTCGTCGATCGCCCCACAGTCAGAAACAATGTAGCCGTCGAAGCCCCATTGTTTTCGGAGAATGTTATTCAGAGGTTTGCTTGTACAGCAAGGTTCACCATTTGTTCTGTTATAAGCACACATTACCGATTTAGCGCCACCCTCAACTACGGTTGCGTGGAACGCTGGTAAGTATGTTTCCTGCATATCGCGTTCAAGCGCGATGGCATCAAAGCTGTGGCGTTCTGGTTCCGGACCGCTATGAACTGCGTAGTGTTTAGGTGTCGCAATCACCTTAAGATAGCGTGGGTCGTTTCCCTGCAGACCTTTCACGAATGCAACTCCGAGACGAGCGGTGAGATAAGGATCCTCGCCGTACGTTTCCTGACCGCGTCCCCATCGTGGATCGCGAAAAATGTTGATGTTCGGACTCCAGAAAGTAAGTCCTTTGTAACGACCGTGGTCATTCTTACGATCAAACTCGTGATGTTTTGCGCGTGCTTCCGTTGAAATCACGTCCGCAACCTCGAACATTAGGTCCGTATTCCAGGTAGCAGCCAGTCCAATTGCTTGCGGAAAAACGGTCGCATAACCGGCACGTGCAACACCGTGCAGCGCCTCGTTCCACCATTCGTATTCCGGGATGTCAAGACGTGGAATTGCGGCGGCGCCATTCATCATCTGCGAGACTTTTTCTTCAAGGGTCATTCGGGAAACAAGATCGTCGACTCGTTTCTCGATTGCTAGTGAGGGGTTTTTGTAAGGAAGGACTCCGTCCTGTTTTGCACCCGTCTTCGTGGTGTTATTGGATAGGACGTCAAGCAGTAACACAATGATGAGTACAGTCCGGCCGTGTTTCATATAGCTCCTCGTCGGTTAATCTAGACAGCGGCTACGCCGTTTCCCTTCCGGTAAGCCTTTGGCTTACCGGAGCGGCAAAAGAAGTTTCAGGCTCCGCCTTTTCTCTTTGAAAACAGGCGCAGTTTTCGCAAGCGCCAGGTGATCGGAAAGCCAGAGGCTTTCCGCAAGGAACGCGGCCAAGCCGCCAATCGGTCTCTTTCCGTATTTAGCGACGGACCATTTATTAGGGTTTACGTCTAACTGTCGTGTCTGTCGATCGTGTAAGGCCAACGTTGGGATCGAGCTAACATACTGTTAGCCTCGTCATCATTCCTGAATCTTTCCTTTGCAGGTTCCCAGTAAACCTTTCTTTTGAGTTTCATCGCTATTTGATGAATCAAACAGGTTGAGCAAGAACGATGGGCGACTTCAATAGGAGCTATCGGAGGCTTGCGACTCTTCACACACTCGAGCCAATTCCAGTGATGCTCTTTACTTTCGTAAAGGTGAATCTCACCTGGTCCGATCACGGACATGATGATCTTTGGATCACTCGCTGCTAGTGCCTGCGGGTCTTTGAGTTTGGCAACAGGATCGCTGCCGGTAACCGCCTCGTTTCCTCGAGAAACAAAAATCCAGCCTTTCGAACCTTCAAACTTGATTCCATTAGGAAGCTCAGTACTTACGATCATCTTGACGCCACTTGCGTAAAGGGCCTCTGTACGAAACTTTCCGTGGACGTCCCAGAGTCCTTTTTGTGGAAACTCTGCGGTTCCCCATACCTCGATCGGCCCAGTATATTCGGTGTCCATGGCCCAATGAGCGCAATCGATGTGATGGGAACCCCAACCTGTAATCATTCCGGCGCCAAACTGTTCGCAGCGCAACCAACCGGGTCGACCATAATCGTTTTGAGGATGAACACGCTTTTCCGTGTAGTACTTATAGGGAGTTGATCCAAGCCACATCTCATAGTTGAGATTTTTGGGAATGGGCATCTCCGGTTCTTCATCTCCGGCCGGGTCTGCTGGTAAACCAACGTAGACAGTTTTTAGCTCACCGATCCGACCATTGCGAACCAGTTCAGCCGCGTAGCGAAATTGTTGTGATGATCGCTGTTGACTTCCGACCTGAAAGATCCGGCCCGTCCGGTGTACCGCATTGCTCAATGCCCGTCCTTCGGTGATCGTGAGTGACGCGGGCTTTTGCAGATACGCGTCTTTGCCAGCCTCTGCAACATCGATTCCGATAAGCGCATGCCAGTGGTCGGGTGTACTGATGAGGACACCATCAATGTCCTTGTTCTGTAACATGACGCGATAGTCTGTGTAACTTTTTACGCCATCATACGTCGCGCCGGTTTTCTTACTGTAGTAGGTATTAACGAGGACTCGAGCCTCTTCTGCTCGTTTGCTATCGAGGTCGCATACAGCAATCACCCTTGCTTCATCGTACCGCCAGACTCCCGGTAGATCGTGACCTCTTGAGATGCGACCAGCACCAATCGCTGCCACGTTTATTCTATTGCTCGGCGAGTACGCTCCAAAAACCGTTGAGGGCACAATGCTGGGAAACCCAACAAGGTCGATCGAAGTTGCTGCTACGCCGAACATTGCTGACTTTACGAATGTCCTGCGCGAAACGCGTGACCGTTGTTTCTTCTTCATGGTCCCATCCTATTTCTTCACACTGATCTTCTGTGCGTTCTGTTGAGCCAGCAGGGCCAACTCAGTTGCCAGGAAGCAATGCGTTTGCGTCATTGCGGTTTCCGTGCGATTTAGTATGTCGGTAACCAACTGAGCGCCGTACGGTAGCGGATCGTTGTTGCAGTCGATGTAACGCATCTCCTTTTGATCGGTAATGAACAAGTGGTTTCCGCCTGGTCTACCGGCAACGTCGACATTCTTTCGAATCTCAATAAACCCGTCCGTTCCGATGATCGTTAGTCGGCCATCGCCCCAGCTACTCAAACCGTCGGGTGTGAACCAATCCACGCGAATGTATCCGCTCCCACCGTTGCCGCGAATCAGGACATCACCGAAATCTTGGAAATCGGGCCACTGTGGATAATGGAAATTGGCTACTTGCGATGCGACGATTGACGCTTCATTAGAACCAGTAAAGAAAAGAAATTGGTCAAACTGGTGAGATGCGATGTCGCAGATGATTCCACCGTAGTACTTTTTGTCGAAAAACCATTGTGGACGCGTTTTGGGGTTTATTCGATGCGGTCCTAAGCCGGTGGTTTGCAGCACATTTCCAATTGCACCAGCCTTTATTAATTCGCCGGCTCTGACAGTCGCCTTATTTTCAAAGCGCTCGCTGTACATGATCGAGTAGATGCGGTTTGTTTCTTTTTGGACGCGGCGGACTTCCTCGAGTTGAGCGAGTGTAGTGATGCCAGGCTTGTCAGACATGTAGTCTTTGCCATGTTTCATCACCGCAATTCCGATCGGCGCACGTTCAACTGGAATTGCAGCACTGACCACCAATTGAATGGTCTTATCTTCGAGAATCGCTGCCTGGTCCTGAACCTGTTTGACGTTTGGGTAACGTTTTGCGAATGCGGCTGCCAGATCAGGTTCTTTCGCATAGAAGGAAACAAACTCTCCGCCTCCTCTAATCATCGCGCCTACCTGGCCGTGGATGTGATCGTGATTAATTCCTATCACTGAAAATCGGAGTTTTGGAGTCGTCTGATTTGTCATGGTTTCCCTTCGCTTCAATGGGACTGGACCAGCTGAGTTTGCGGATGCCAATAAAGTGCCGGTTGGGACAGCGGACATCGCCAATAATCCGGCCGCTGAACTTACTGATTGCTTGATGAACTTTCGTCTACTCGCCTTTGCTTTTGTCATTGTTCTCATTCCAGTTTTAGGTGTAGTTGATATTCACGTTCGATGTACTCGAAGTAGTCAAAGTCGGCATACCTTGCATTACCAGAGGAATCCTGGCAACACACACCGACAAAGGCCCCGGTAAAATTCGGTTGACCTGGCGCTGAAGCTTCGTCTGAAAGAATACTCGCGTCGAACTGCTCTGGCAGCCATGTCCATCCGCCGCTATTGAGGCGAAAGCCGAACCTCAGTCGTTCGAAGTCCACTTCCACTCGCAATTGGACCGCTGCGTTGGCCGGAATCGGTATCGGTGCTGTAAATACGTCTGATTGTATCTGATCGGGAAGTGACGACATCACTCTCAAGTGTTTTCCAAGCGTCTCGTCGTAAGTCAGGTACAGGTAGTGAAACTTGGCGCTGTTGTAATAGCAGACTAGACCAGCCATTTGTTGAAAGTCTTCTGGCTCAAACTCAATTGCTGTTGTGGCGCTAAAACAGTGCGATTGTTGTCTGCGAGCAACCAGGCTTTGTCGGAAAGTACTACCAATGGACTCTCGTCCAAAGAGTCGTAAGTGACTCTGTCGTTTCGTCAAACTAAAAAGTTCATCCGGCCATGGGGAACGGAGCCATTGGAAGTCGATTGGCAACTCGGGCTCGTCAAAATCAACGCGGGACTCTGTCGTTGCAACTGGGACTGCCGGAAGATCGGGAGCTGGTACTTCAAGTGAAGGCGCGCCCTGACCGTCAGTAGTGCGGAGCCAATCGTCCTCACCCCAAATCATTCGTTGGATAGCAGTTTCTCTTCCGAGCGGACAGCGTCCGCGATTTGGTAAAGGTCGGCCACATAGGTGGACCATATAAGTCTGACCGTCTTGAGTATCGACAAGATCCGCGTGACCTGCGCGCTGGAGCGTGACGTCCGGACGATCTCGAGCTGTGAGAATATAGGTGTCTGGGTGGAGCTCGTACTCACCAGTTAACGACTTTGATCGCGCGAGTGTTACCGCATGGCCCCAACCGGTACCGCCTTCTGCGGTAAGCAGATAGTAATAGCCGTTTCGTTTGTAGATATGCGGGCCCTCAGTGAAACCAATCGGAGTGCCTTTGAAGATGACCTCGCGTGGTCCGATAAGTCTTCTCTCTGCAACTGAATATTCCTGCAGCTGTATTCCCGCAAAGCGATTTTGTCCGGGCCTGAAGTCCCAGAGCATATTTAACAGATATTTTCGACCATCATCGTCGTGAAATAGTGACGGATCGAAACCGCTACTGTTAAGAAAGATGGGATCGGACCATTCACCGTCGATGGTTTTGCTCGTGACTAGATAATTGTGCATGTCGCGAAGGGAAGCGCCGGCGGTCCCTGCTTGTGTAGTTCGCCCGTAACGCTTCACATCGGTGTAAATCAAATAGAACAATCCGTCAGAGTTGGTGAGGCAAGGAGCCCAGATACCACAGGAGTCAGGATCACCTAACATGTTCAGTTGGGTAGCACGATTTAGCGGCCGAGTTATTAGTTGCCAATGGACCAGATCGCGTGAATGGTGAATCTGAACGCCGGGATACCATTCGAAAGTTGACGTGGCGATGTAATAGTCGTCACCGACTCGTACGATTGATGGATCCGGATTGAATCCACGAAGAATGGGGTTCTTAATTATTTGCACGGTACCAACAATTTATCCTGCGCGTTAACTCTTCAACTCTCTGCGCGTCCTCTGTGTAGCACTGCGTCCCGGCGGTCAGTCCAAGTGTCCCACCCGAAACCGTTGAAACGGTTCTTCGCTTCGACGGCCGCCTAACCCCAACCTAAAGGTTGGGGAGAATGAGAGGTTGGGCTTTTTTCAACGGCCGCTTTCTGCCCGAAGATACTGACTTCCTTTCCTCTACGTGACTCCTGGTCCAAAAACCCTGGAGGTGATATTACCCTCACTTACGCAGCAGCACGTTTTGGTGGCCGAACAATCGTCCACAGCCAGAGAGCCCCAACCAAATCAAGTACACCAAGACAAACAAAGAAGGGTGTATAGCCGATTGAGGCGACAAGCGCCCCTATCAACAACGAAAAAGTAAGAAGTCCTGCATTACCCAGGGTGCCAGCCATTCCCGCTACAGTTGCGACCTCATTACGTTTGAAGAGATCTGATGACATTGTGATTACCGTTACTGAAAGCGTTTGATGGGCAAATCCCGCAAGACTTACCAGTACAATGGCCGTGTACGGGTTCTCAACAAATCCGACAAACGCGACTCCGATCATCATTAGAGCACCGAGTGTAAACGCACAACGACGCGCATTGATCAGACTCAAGCCAAAGTACTTCTGTAGCGTCGCGGAAATTGTGGGTCCACAGAGGCATCCAAGATCGGCAGCCAGGAACGGCAACCAGGCAAACATCGCAATCTGTTTCAAATTGAAATGACGAACGTTGGTTAGGTAAAGCGGTAACCAAAAGCTTAAGGTTCCCCAGGTCGGGTCCGCTAGAAATCGTGGAATAGCGATTCCCCAGAAGTTGCGTTGTTGGGCCAGCTTCCAAATAGATGGGCGGCGTCCATCACCCTCCAGAAATTTCTCCTGACCGGACGAGATGTATTCCCTTTCACGGTCACTTAAGGCTCCATGCTCAGTTGGTGATCGATAGAGAACAACCCACAAAACAACCCAGATGAGTCCCATTCCACCAGTTAGTACAAAGGCCGCTTGCCAGTTGTAACTCAACATAGCCCAGACCACGAGTGGTGGCGCTAACATCGAGCCGAAAGACGCGCCGATGTTGTAGATACCTCCGGCAAGTCCACGCTCCTTTGAGGGAAACCATTCTGCGGTTGCTTTCATTCCCGCCGGATTGGCTGAGCCTTCACTAAACCCCAGCAATGCCCGAAGCACTGCAAGTACTTGCCAGTTATGAGCCAGGCCATGGACCATATTGATGATGGACCACGCGGTGGCAAAGATCGCCAGCCCAATTCGTAGTCCCAGGACGTCCATGACATAGCCGCAGATCGGCTGGAACATGATGGCAATCTGAAAAGCCCCCAATATGTATGAGTACTGATGCTCGTTAATATGCAGGTCTTGCATGAGGGTCGGGGCCGCAACAGCCAAAGTGCTGCGCGTCAGGTAGTTTAAGATCGAGCCGACCATGATCAGGCCCATCATCCACCACCTCAATCCGGGCATCTTGAAGGAGCTCGCGGTTGTGTTGACAGGTAAGACTACAGCCTGGATCTTGGTTGTCGCCTGTGGGTCACTCATCAGTTATAGTGTCCGTCCTGACATCTATGAAAAACGCCAAACTAACAATCTGGTGCAACAATGACTTCAGCGCTAGAGATGAAGCGGAGCGACTGCGGCTCATACAAGGCGTTGGTGAAAACCAACTACTCTTGTTTGACTACGACCAAAATGGCTCCGCTGGTGTTGCTCGCGAAGCACTGCAAACAGCAGATATTGCGTTTGGTTACCCGGATTCAGTAGCAGTCAGCGAGTGCGATAACCTCAAGTGGGTCCATCTGCACTCCGCGGGCTATACAAGTTTCGATAAAAAAGATCTTAGGGCCAAGCTTTCGGCTCGCGGTACGGTTCTTACAAACAGTTCGGCGGTTTATGATGAGCCCTGCGCCCAGCATTTGCTGGCAATGATCATGAGTCTTGCGCGCCAACTTCCTGCTGCTCTGGATTCACAGCGTCAAGATCGATCATGGAGAATGGTGACCCTGCGTGACACTTCGCGCTTGCTTAATGACCAAACCGTTTTGATCCTTGGTTTTGGAGCGATTGCTCGTCGTTTAGTTGAACTGTTGCGACCCTTACAAATGAATCTGATCGCATTGCGCCGCACACCGACCGGTGACGAATCGATTCGTGTTGCTGATATCTCGCGAATTGATGAATTCCTGCCGCTTACCGATCATCTAGTGAACATCCTGCCCGACAACGAGCAAACCCGGAACTTTCTTGAGTCTAGTCGTCTATCGAAATTGAAAGAGGGAGCAATTGTTTACAACATTGGTCGTGGCTCAACTCTTAATCAAATGGTCCTCTTGGAAAAACTCAACTCCGGTCAGATAACAGCTGCCTATCTTGATGTGACGTCTCCCGAACCATTGCCTCCAGATAACCCGCTCTGGACCACGCCAAACTGTTTCATAACGCCGCATAGTGCAGGCGGACATTCAAATGAAAAAGAACGACAAGTCGATCACTTTTTGAATAATTTGCGCCGGTTCGAACAGGGCGAACCGCTGCTCAACCGGGTCCTTTAGTTCTCAAGAACGAAAAGTCTCCACAGCTTCCCATCCGCCTTTTTTGGCTGACTTGAATACCGCTTCAATCACTGCCATGTTCTTGATCGATTCTTCGATTGGAACCGCAACGTCTTTACCCTCTCGAATAGCCTGTGAAAAGAGATCTCCTTGAACCGTGTATTGATCTTCAGGGCTGAACGTGAGCGTCTCAATCGCGCCGCCACTCAAGTCGGTTCCCTCGTCGATAAAGACCTTAAGAGGTTTGTCCGGAGGAGCGTTTACAGGAATTTGTACTTCGATTCTTCCTTTGGTCCCGACAATTTGCACACGCTGATACGGCGTTATCTTAGTGCTGCAGGTAAAAATCGATTGACCGGTCGGAAAGTCGAGGAGCGCTGATGTCAAGATGTCAGTTTCAGTCTCAGCGCTCTGCTCGATCAGTGAAACCACGCGCCGGGGTTCCGCACCAAAAATCAGTCGTGAGAAGTAGATGAGGTAGCATCCGATGTCCATTAATCCGCCGCCGCCCATCTCACGAATGTTTCGAATGTTCTTTGGGTCCTGGTTGTTGTAGCTGAAATAACCCGCGACCGAGCGAACCTCTCCAATTCTTCCTGCCTTGATCAGATTTAACGTCGTAATCCACTGTGAACTCGTACGAACCATAAAAGCTTCGCCAATCTTGACGCGTGTCTCGTCGCGTACCTGTAGCAACGGCAGGGCTTCTGCGACAGTGAGACTTATTGGCTTTTCACAAAGGACATGCTTGCCCGCACGCGCTGCCTTAATGGTCCATTCAACGTGAAGATGATTTGGTAACGGGTTATAGATCGCAGCAATGTCAGGATCGGCAAGCAGTTCCTCGTACGAACCATATGCGGTTGGAATCTCGAGTTGCTCAGCCGCCCGTTTCGCTTTAGCGAGATCTCGCGAGGCTATCGCGGCAATTTCTGAAGAGTTGCTCGCTTGCATCGCAGGAATCACCTTCTTAACAGCAATGTTAGCGACCCCAAGAACACCCCACTTTACTTTGTTCATCATTATCTCGCGGTATCAAACTTACTTCGAAGGTGATTTCCAGTTAATGACATGGTAAACGGCCGGCGTGGTGCCGACATTCTTGAGTGCGTGCAGTTGGTTTGACGCATTGAAAACTACCGAGCCTGGGCCAACTCGTTTCCAGGTGCCGTCAACTAGTACCTCGACTGTGCCTTCTCGAATAATGACCAACTCTTCGTTTGCATGTTTATGCGGTGGATGCGACTGCAAACCGGGATTCAACGTGGTCACATGGCATTCAAGCTCGTCGAGCGTGACTGTTGGACTGCGAAAGAATTGGCGTACCGAGCCGACATCAGTTTGTTTGACTGCGATGGCGTTCCAGTCAAATGCAGTCGATTGCATGATTGAGGTTTGCGCAGTCGCTGCAATTACAAACAAAGTAGAACTCAATGTGATCAGGGCAACGACCAGGTCTCTGCGTTTTATCATTTCCACGATCTCCATTCATGTCCGACAAACTTTAGTTTGTCGCTCAAGTTTCCGAAAATGAAGCTTCTCACTCGAGCCTGCGAGAAACCGAAGTTTGTCGGACATAAGGTCGCCTATCGAACTCCCAATAGAATGTCGATCGTTAATTGATCGAGACGTTCATAGGGCAGAGGTTTGCTCGCCAGTGCGGCACGATCCAGAGTCATTGATTTGATCTTGTTGGCTTTGTCGCGACTATAACTACCAAGCACCTCGGCGTCGGCTGGAGAGCTTCCATGAATCCCGGAGAGGATTGCTTGAACTTCCTTGTCCTCGTTAAATTGTCGGGCCTTGTCTTTAAGAATCAGGTAGTTTCGCATGCAGCCTGAGGCAAATGCCCAAACACCTTCTTCGTCCTCAGAACGATAGGCGTGAGCATCAAAGTGTCGTGGACCTTCATAACCAGACTCCTCGAGTAGCTTCACAAGGAAGAAGAGGTTCTTGATCGATTCTGAGCCAAACCGTAAGTCCTGGTCAAAGCGAGGACCTTTCTGATCATTAAGGTCTATATGAAACAGTTTGCCGGCTTCGATCGCTTGAGCACAGACGTGATAGAAGTTTAGGCCCGACATTTGTTCGTGACCGACCTCGGGGTTTACTCCGACCATTTCCGGATGGTCCAACGTCGCAATAAATCCGAGCATTGCACCGGTGGTAGGGAGATAGATATCACCTCTTGGTTCATTGGGTTTTGCTTCAAGTGCGAACTTATAGCCGTAACCCTGGTCGTTTGAGTATCCACAGAGAAAATTCAGAGCTTCGCGATTCCACTTGAGTGCTTCGCGAGCGTCTTTGGCTGCATCGACCTCTGCGCCTTCGCGTCCACCCCAAAAGACATATATCTTAGCGCCAAGTTCCGCTCCGAGATCCATGGAACGCATAGTCTTCTGTAAAGCGTAAACGCGAACTCGCGGATCACTGGACGTGAATGCGCCGTCTTTAAATACGGGATCGTAAAAGAGATTGGTCGTGGCCATAGGGACTTTCATGCCCGTGTCTTCAAGTGCCTTCTTAAACTCACTGACAATCTTGTCCCGCTCGGCTGGGGTGGCATCAATTGGAATCAAATCGTTGTCATGAAGATTGACTCCGTATGCCCCTAGCTGACTGAGTTTTGTTACCGCCTTTACCGGGCTAAGAGTTGGACGCGTGGCATCCCCGAACGGATCGCGCCCGCGATTTCCTACTGTCCACAAGCCAAAGGTAAATTTGTCCGCTGGTTTTGGTGTGTATTGATTACTCGACATTGTTTTATCGCTTTCCAAGGTTGAAGAATTTTCAGAAGAGAATCGCACTTTTTCGTGCCGATAGTCTAATGCAGTTTTTAATGTGTTTAGTTTCCTTTAGCTGATCGAGCCAGTTGAACTAAAGATTCAAATGCTGGTTTGGGTTTCGCATCACGATCAAACAGCAGAGGATAGTTCGACCTTCCTCTGACAGGCCAGTTATTAAGCCAGCTATCTTTGTCGGTTACGCCCCAGAAAGTTACTCGATCAATCACATTTCGATATTTGAGATAGACCGAGAATAGTTCGGCGTATCGTTTCGCCTGTGCCTCACTCACTGCCGCGGGAAGGCCGGTCGGATATGGATTGAGTTTTGGGCCTGTAGCCTCTTCCGGTTTTATGCCCGGGCCGTCTTCTTCTGCGATATGAGGCAGAACGTCAATATCAAGTTCAGTAATGTTGACCTTAATTCCGAGGCTCTCAAAAGCGGCTATCGTCTCATCCTGTTGCTTAACCGTAGGCCAGTTCATCTTGTTGTGCCCCTGTAAACCGATTCCGGCAATGGGAACACCCTGCGCTTTTAGTTTCTCGACTAGTTTCACAGCGCCATTTCGTTTCGGCTCGTTCTCTAATGAGTAGTCGTTATAGTAAAGCTGTGCCTGTGGGTCGGCTTCATGAGCAAACTCGAAAGCCCTGGCAATGTAGTCATCGCCGATTATTTTCTGCCACTCAGACTGGCGCATTGTTCCATCGGCATTCAAGGCTTCGTTAACGACGTCCCATCCTTTTATTCGTCCCTTATAACGACCTACCACTGTGTGAATGTGGTCACGCAATCTTTGTAACAGCCCGTCACGACTAAGACGGTTTCCTTTGTCGTCTTGAAAAACCCAACCAGGAGTCTGGTTATGCCAGACCAAAGTATGTCCGATAATGAACATGCCGTACTTCTCGCCGAATTCGACATACTGATCTGCACCTGCAAAATCGTAAGCGTCTGGACGAGGATGCACATACTGCCACTTCAATTGGTTTTCTGGAGTGACTGAATTGAATTGCGTTTTGATAATGGCCACCCCGGTTTTATCTTCTTCGGAGAATTGCCGTCTATTGATCGCTGCGCCCACCAGGAAGTCCGATCTAAAAACATCCTTGAGTGTTTGGCTGTTCTGCGCCTTGTTCGACGTAGTTATGACCACGCCGATGATGCAAATCAACAGAATCACTGAGGCGATTCTCATCACCTGGCTGTCACTTCCAGTTTTGTTGTCTGATACTTGATCGAGCTCGTACCGACCATGATGTCAAACCATCCTGGCTCTACGACTCGTTTCATCTTCATATCCAAAAACGAAAGTTTGTCTGGTGTGATAACAAACTCAACATTCCTACTTTCGCCCGGTGCGAGAGATATTCTTTTGAAATCTTTCAACTCTTTGATCGGTCTGGTTACCGAGCTAACTAAGTCGCGAATGTAGAGCTGTACTACTTCATCACCTGCGATCTTGCCCGTGTTTGTTACTGTGACACTGACCTTTGTTTGTCCGTCAGTATTCATGCGGGCGGGGCTAATGCTCGGTGCCGAGTAGCTAAACGTTGTGTAGCTAAGACCATATCCAAACGGGAAGAGTGGTTCCTTATTCGTGAAAAGGTAGCCACGTCGACCGCTTGGCTTCTGGTTGTAATAGATTGGTAGTTGCCCAACTGACCGAGGGAAGGAAACTGACAACTTCCCGCCTGGGTTGTAATCTCCAAACAGGACATCAGCCACTGCGACGCCCGTTTCTTGTCCTAAATAAAAACCTTCAAGAATGGCCGGTACGTTCTCGGCGATGTAGTTGATCGATAGTGGACCACTGTTGATAAGCAGGACGATAGTTGGCTTGCCGGTCGCAAGTACGGCCTTAACTAACTCATTCTGTTGTCCTATCAAGTCGAGACTATCGCGATCGCCAAGATGGTTGTCGGCCCATCCCTCCTTGTTCGTATCTTCGTTGCCGCCTAGAACCAGCAGCGCAACATCAGCCGCCTTAGCAGTTTCAACTGCCTGGGCAATCAGCTTTTGATCTTCAGCTGGGTCACTCAAGTGTGATGTGTCGGCCCACCAGTCTCCACCCTCTTTAGTAATCTTGCAGCCTTCTGCAAAACTCACACTGACTCTACCGGCAACTTTATCTTTGATTCCCTGGAGAACACTTACCCCGCGCTCAGGATTGTCGCTGTATCCACCAAGATGAACTCGCTCGGCATTTGGACCAATCACAGCAATTGATTTCAAGCTATTCAGATTGAGCGGCAATACGTTGTTGTCATTCTTTAATAGAACGATGGAACGTCGCGCTGCTTCAGCTGCCAACATCCGGTTCTCGGAAGAGTTGGTGAGCTTTACTGCACGTTCAACATCGACGTATGGATTTTCAAACAGGCCAAGAAGAAACTTCGATCGCAAGTGGCGGCCCACTGCGGCATCCAGTGTCGCCTCCTTAACTTTGCCGGTCTTTACGAGATCGACGAGGGTAAGGTAAGCGTCCGGGTCGGGTAGTTCGACATCGACGCCAGCCTCTAGCGACAGTTTTGCTGCTTCAGTTTTGTCTTGCGCGACATGATGTATTTCAACCAGCTGGGGAATCGCGTAGTAGTCAGAAACAGTGTGACCCTTGAAGCCCCACTCGTTTCGGAGAACGTCTTGTAGTAACCATTTGTTTATGGATGAGGGAACACCATCGATCTCGTTATAGGATGGCATCACACTCATGATCCCAGCTTCTTTTACCGCCGCTTCAAAGCTCGGGAAGAATACTTCTCGTAACACTCTTTCAGAGAAATTCGCTGGTCCAATATTTGTTCCAGCTTCCGGCTGGCCGTGCGCAGCGAAGTGTTTTGCAGTTGCAATTACATGATTACCATCAACTGTTGGCCCTTGTCCTTGAATCGCTTTGATTGCAGCCACTCCCATTCGGGAAACTAAGTAGGGGTCTTCGCCATACGTCTCTTCAGTACGACCCCAGCGTGGTTCACGTGCTAGATCCAGATTTGGTCCAAGTACCTGATGGCTTCCGCGCGCCCTGGTTTCGAGTGCCCCGGCCGTAAAGACTTTGGTGATTAGTTCTGTGTCCCAACTGCAGGCAAGCGCGAGAGGTTGAGGGAAACTGGTGCTACCTTGCGCCATTTGACCGTGGAGAATCTCGTCGTGAAAGATCGCAGGAATGCCAAGCCGCGTATTCTCTAACAACCATTTTTGTACAGCGTTTGCGAATTCGGCGCCTTCACGTGGACCTTTTCTCTCTCGTTGACGAGCGATTTGACCAATTCCATATTTCATTACCTCGCGAGCTTTTTCGGGTGAAAACTCACCGCGATCAGTGGCGAAATCGGTTTGGGGACGCACTTGAGGTCGTTGTTGCCAGAGTCCCTCAAGTTGCGCCACCTTTTCTTCTACGGTCATTCGCTTAACAAGATCTGCGACTCGCTCATCTACACTTAAACGAGAATTCTTGTATGGGGGAGTTGTTGATTGGGAGTGTCCGCGGTAGTCATACGAAAACAACAGCACGATAAGTGCAGTAACCACTGCAACAGTAATGAAGCGATTGCGGGCACAGAATAAGCGAGTCATAAAAAGGGGCTGCTCCTGAAAATTATTGGGGAGAATCGTGACAGGTTACTAAGTGACAAGTTCGGTCAACGTCCCACGTTAAGTCCCAACCAGTCACGGAAGTTTCCTGAGAACATTCGCGTTACATCACGTGAAATCTCTTTGGGAGTGACCGCACGGCCGCTATCAAGCAGTCGCTCATAAGTCTCATAAAGCGACGCCGCGATGACGGTGCGTGAATGTTGCCATTTGTAAATTAATTGTTCGAGCATGCGCGCATCGGAATGCTGCGGAATAAAACTTGGACCAAGCAACTCAAGTCGTTCCGTAGTAATTTCAGCAACAATCGAAGGGTTATTGAGAAACCACCAGCAGCCAAACGGCATCAGGTTCTTGAATTTTCGCGCTGCCACACAAAGTTCGTGTTGGTTTTCTCTAGATAAAGCCGTGACGAGGAATTTGCAATCAGGATAATCAGAACAAATGCGTTCGATAGCACTGATGTCGGACTTCCCGATACCATCGCCTGCGGAACGCAGTTCAGGATTTACTCCCCGGCGAACTCCGATCATGATTGCAAGTGCCAGGTTGTGCTCTCTTGCCGTTGGAACGACAACGTCGCGTAGCAAGCGATCGCGCAAGTCGCTGTCAGGGTACTTGAATTCAGAGGACAGAGAAACTGCCATGTAAACAGGTTGGATATTCAGAATCCACTTGTCCAGAAATCTTCTCACCTCCAGAATTGTGTTCCCGCCGAGTCCTGGTTCCACATCGAATCCCTGGGCCTGAAGTAATTCAACGGCGATTGGCCAATCGTTTAGGATCGAGTCCAACCGAAGCGAGGCGTGGAATCTGCTATCGGGAACTACTCCGCTGGCCCACAATCTTGCTTCCTGTTCGCTCAACGGATCGTTAGTCATCACTACGTCGCCCACACACGCCATTTCCAACACACGGTCCAAGTGTTCTTTAGGATTCTGCGAGCTAAAGAATGCGCGCGCTTCGTCAAGCGAAGTGGCGCGCGAATCGAGACCAAATGCTGACATCACCGAAACAATACCGCGGGCGGCTTCTGAAAGGGGAGTGTTCTCAACAAAGAGTGTCTTCCAAACAAAATCGGCACGCTCGGATTTTGTCATGCGCCAGAAACAAGCATAGGTGAGATCGGTTGAACGAAAGGTCTCGGCAATTAGATAGTGATAGGTTAGAAGATCATCGATTCCGGAAAGATAGAGACCAGTAAACTCTGGCGGGTGGACGTGTGTATGGACATCGATGGCCGTGGTCTTGTGCACCAGCAATTCCACCTGTTGTCGCAGTTTGGATTTGTCCGTTAGTAATTCGGCTTGTACAGCTTGATTCTCTACCAGACTTATCATTTTTTCCGTCCCTTTCTCGCTTTGCTTCAAAGGCGGATATCGGGCGTTCGGGAGTCGTGCGGATCCGCCCATCGATCATTTGGAATTGTCGGAGCCCATCCTGGTCTTAGCGGGTCTTGATCGTAGGGATAGGAACCTAAACTCCGGTATAGTTCTTTGTAAGCACCAAGCTTGTCGTAATCCAGCTTTACTCCGAGTCCGGGACCGTTCGGCACGGCGATCGATCCTGCTTCATACTTGAACTTGCCGCCTTCGATGATGTCATCGGTCAATTGATGGTAGTGAGCGTCAGCGGCGAAAGAGAGATTAGGAATGGCGGCTCCCAGATGAAGCATTGTCGCCAATTGAATTCCTAACTCCCCCGAAGAATGGACAGCTACGCCCAGCTGAAAAGTATCGCAGACAGCAGCTGCTTTAACGCACTGGCGAATACCACCCCAGAAAGTTGTGTCCAGTAAGATCACATCGACTGCGGTATTGAGCACATTGGCTGAAAGTTGCTCAAAATTGACCACTATTGTATTGGTCGCCAGGGGCATTCGGACCTTTTCGCGAACGCGTCGCATTCCGTTCATGCCGAAAACCGGATCCTCAAAATAGTCATTGCGTAAATCCTCGATTTGCTGACCAAACCAGATGGCAGTCTCAGTAGACCACACGGCATTGGGATCAAACCGGAATCTATCGTCTCTTAGTTCGGTAGCTACCGCTCGATAGCACTCCAGTTCGTACTCGGGAGGAAAGACGCCGCCCTTTAATTTATGTGAAGTGAAGCCGTGTTGCATTTTCAAATCAATAGCATGAGCTACCAGTTGCTCTGGTGTCCTGATCTCATCGGTATCACTCTTCGGATTCGCGTAGCGGAAAAACAGGTAGGAAGCAAATGGGACTCTATCCCGCAAACGTCCGCCTAAAATATCGCAAACAGGGACGCCCCATGCCTGGCCCAGGATGTCGAGACAGGCAAATTCGAGTGCAGCCAAAATCTGTGTGCGATTGTTGTAAAGAGATGCAGTTGGATTCGAGATCAGGAAACGTAACTCTTCAAGTCGTGCTGGATCGTGGCCTACCAGGTAACTCTTCATGGCGCGAAAAGCACTTTCGGCAGACTCTCCACCACCGCCCATTTCACCCAGACCAATGATGCCATTGTCTGTCTCGACTTCTATGACAGTTCGCACAAACCTGCCCCAATGGCAGCCATTAGCATGACGCAATGGTGCTTCAAGCGGGACGGTAACGGTTGTTGGGCGAATGTCTACAATTTTCATACGCGTTTGGACCAAGGGAGCGCTAAATGTTCAACGGGTCATTTGTCGCTTATGTCGCATCAGATCTCAACATAGAATGACTCACCATGCCAGCGGTGTGGCTTTGTACTCATCGAGTGTCTTTGCCGGCTTCTCTACTTCTGCAGGTAGCGGCTGTTTCGAAAAAGTCTGAAAGTACAACAGACACGCATCGCGCCACCAAACAGCGTCGCGCTCCTGGATTGCCAGCTTCCGCGTTACTTCCGCATGTCGCTCAGGGTCAATTACCGCCGACAGGTCTGCCCATTTCTTTTGCGCTGCTCGTACCCAGTCAACACCTCTTTGATAGTCAAGCGCGAGTTCGGTCCAGAGCGTCTGTCCAGACCGCATACGATAGTTCCATGGTACGTGATGAAACCAAAGTAAAAACTCTTCCGGGCATGTCTTCAGGTCGGCGAAAAGCTTGTTCAGTGGTGGATGATACTGGTTAACGGTGCCACTTCCACTACTGGTTCGATCAAAGCCGACACCTTTATCGTCAGCTTTGTGAAAATAAATTGGATTCCAATCTTCTCTTGACTCGGTATTCCACCAGGGCGCTGGTCCATAGTGAGTCTTTCCCCACATGATGTGATGAAGACCGAGCGGCGTCATGTAGTCAACCAGGGCTTGGTATGATTCGAGCAGTATTCGTGTGATGACCTCAAGACTGTTTGGATCATTTGTGAAGGTCATACCGATCCACTCACGCGCGATTGTTCGCGAGGGCAGATCTGGGTTCCATGCCAGCCGACCGAATGCATACCAATTGGCTTGAAGAAAAGGATGTCCGGTCCAGTTGCGAACTGATCCTGTATTCGCTACACCGGCAATTCCTGTCAGCTTTTGTTTGTAAAGACTACCATCTACAACTTTTGTGACTGTTGAACCTTTGCCTTTTGCATAAGTGTCGGAATCAAAGAACTCTCGCCACATCTGAGCCAGGAAGACAATGTGATTTGAGAAGCCAAGATATTCCTGGGTGATCTGCAGCTCCGGGATCACCTGGGTTTTGGGCATCGCTCCGAACAACGGATGAAAGGGCTCCCGTGGTTGAAAATCAATCGGACCATTTTTGACCTGTAGCAGAACATTGGACGCGAACTTTCCATCGAACGGTTGTAGATTTTCGTACGCTGCCCCGGCCCTGTCATAACCAAGCTTCATGTCATAGACAAACGCTCGCCACATTACTACTCCATTGTGTGGAGCAAGCGCAGCCGCCATCATGTTTGCGCCGTCAGCGTGAGTTCTATTGTAGGTGCGTGGACCAGGCTGTCCTTCACTATTTGCTTTGACAACAAATCCGCCGAAGTCAGGGATCATGTTATAGATCTCATCGACTTTCGTCTTCCACCATTTCGCAACTTCCGGTTCAAGTGGATCGGCAGTTGTGAGTTTTCCAATATCGATCGGGGCAGAGAAGCGCGCAGACAGATAAACTCTTACTCCGTAAGGTCTGAAGACATTCGCTATTGCTGCTACCTTCTTCAAATATTCTGGTGTCAGAATCAGCGAGTTGGCATTTACATTATTGAGGACCGAACCATTGATTCCGATTGACGCATTGGCGCGAGCATAGTCACGAAGTCTTGGGTCTACGTTGTCAGGCAGGGCACTCCAATCCCATAACGAGTGCCCTGCATATCCGCGCTCGATGCTGCCATCGAGATTGTCCCAATGATCGAGCACACGCAGGCGCAAGCGTGGGCTTTGACTGATATTGAGATTCTCAATGGGCTGAAGTGTCTGCACCAAACGCAGAAAGTAAAATGATCCGTAGAGTGCGCCGACATCGGTGAGAGAGGCAATAATGATACCTGGTTGCGAGCCCCGCTTGATCGAGCGCACGATGTAACCTTCAGGCCCCAGTGCTGAAAGCTCGCGGCTCAAATTCAAGCTAGCTATTACATTAGAGCTTGATGGCGTTCCTACAACGAGTGATGCTTTATTTGCCGGGACATTCATCGACGGAGCTTTGCCGAGTAGGCCGCCGAGGGCGGAAAGTTCTGACCGGATTGAGTCGCAGGTCGCTGACTCTCCCTCCACTATCACCGAAGCCAGTTGCTGCGCGTAGCGATCACTTACGGTTTTTGGCAACGGATCATAACGGAGCCACAGTCTGTAACCGTCGTCCGCGTCTGCGCTCGTGACGGCCATAAGAAAGACCGCCATGAGAACGAGAACTTGGAAATAGCGTAACTTTGATAACTGCATGTTTAAAGTCGTTAACGGAGCCAACCGCCTGTGCCACAACGCAAGCACCAACTGCGGAGACCAGTGACAAAGTCTTAGACGAGCAGTCGAGTAACCAACACTCTCTTGTCTGACCTGACATCTGGTCTCAGCGCAGATGGTGTGACTTGTTTCATAGAACTATCGTAGACCTTATGGAGCGCACTGACCGATCAAGTCTCCATGATTTACATGGTCCGGTACATCATTCTTGGAGATATTGATCGTTTTCTTTTCTTTGTGACAAACAGAGATCTTGTTAGGAATCGAAATAGTGACAGTTTGATCATGGCTAGGAAGTTTTCCGTCGCTGACGATCAAGGTCAATGTGTAGGTTGGTGCATTTGCGAAGTCGATCGCCAGAGGATCGACGATTACTAATCGACCGGTTGCCGGATTGATTGAGAACTTGTACGCACCGGTTCCGCCTTTAACTTGCCATTGGCCGAGCGTGTCTGCCGCGTCACCGTCTGTTGCAGCAACACTCCCGGCGGTTCCAGCGGGTGCATTTCCTAATACAAAACTTTGTCCCGGTGTTATGACCGGCCGGCTGTCGTTAAAATAACGCGAAGCCATTAACACAAAGGTTGGCCAGTCTGGTGCGTCCGTATGTCCTTGAGAATGTCGACGCCAGCCAACCGTTCCATCAATAAAGGCCACGTCGAACGGAGGAGTCCCGCCAATAGATTCGTCCGGTCCAGATGTGAATACTGTTCCTTCTGGAATGACTTGACCCGGCCAGCCAAGAAAATCCCACACTGGTCCAGAGACTTTTCCTGCGAGAAACATTCCCCGAGGGTCCTGCCACGCATCACCGTTGCCCGCCGGTGTATCTGTGCCGCCATTGGTCAACACCATTCTTGGCGCGATCAGCGACATGACAGAGTGAACGTCAACATCCAACAACTCAACTTTGCGCGGCCAAAATACTCCGGGAATTAAAGGCCCGCCATAATTCATGATGTTGCCGTTTACCCAATGGTATTCGGACGTACTGCTCGCTACGAATTCGAGCGTTTCTCCGTACGCACGTCGCGCCCACGAGGTGCCAAGCGAGCCGCCGCAACTGGGAAATGCCGCAACGATGCGGTCGTCATATGCCGCTGCTACAAGTGTTGCTTTCCCGAAACGTGAGTGGCCTTCAACACCAACTTTGTCTTCATTGATGTCTGGATCCGTGGTGAAATAATCAATCAAACGGCTGACGCCCCAAGCCCAGATCACAAGCGCGCCTGGATCGTCGGGAGACCGCCAATTCCCATGATTGATCAGTCCGATTAGATAACTCGAGAGATTCGCACCACCGCTGTCGGGCTGGAGCTGACCGCTTGTAAAACCACAAACACCGTACCCGAAGGGAGCGGTTATCGAGAAGTTATTCGTTCCGCCAAATACTATGAACACTGGTACTTTTGTACCGGCTGAAGCAGCTGGCAATCGGCACGTGGCAGTAATCCTTGGCACGTTTCTGATTGCAGGATAACCGGATGTGTCGATGTTGCCTGTTATCGTCTTTTGTCTAAATGGATAAACAACACCTCCCACAGTGATGCTTCCGGTTGTCACTGGTCCCACGCTCCAATCGATGTTGGGCCAGAGGCTAGGGTCAATGGCTTTCCCGTAAAGCTGCTGTTGGACCAGGCTAAAAATTTCGGGCCGGCGCTTGATCCACCAATCCTCCCGCGAAAGAACCGGAGAACCGTCTTTCATTTTTAATAATTCGATATCGGTGTAACGAGGATCCGAATATGGCCCAAAATCTCCGAATCCGCTTAATGCCCCACCGTTGACTCCTGAGTCGCTATCGTACGTATGCCATTGTCCCCAGGCGGTTCGGACGACAGTGTGACCACGCGGATCGGTCCAATTGCCTTCCGGATTTGTCGCGACACGCGGGAATCCATTAATCGGACGGTTGGGATCTTCGAGTCTTGGCGGCAACGTGGGTAGTGTAAGACCCTGAATGCATAGCATCCGGTCGCGGTCTTGTGTGGTTGTTACAGTGGCTGTTGGAAAATCTGGTAAGTTGGCGCAGTTCTGTGCACTTGCCTTGCTGGCAAGCGTTACCAAAGTGGCACTCAGGACAATAATTGTCCAAATCAAGTTTGCTCTGATGCGTAACATATGTCCTCCTCTTGACCTCCTGGAATTGGATCCTGTCGCGCCTAAACAGGATCGCCTTGATGAGTTTTTTCCTGTTTCATTCGATCGCTCAGGCAGTTTTTCGAAACTGACCTGTAGTTCTAGTGCATCCTAAATCGCCGAAATCTCCTCCCATGCTCGAAACCGACTTAAGTTCATTTCAAAAATCAGGCAGGGCTTAAGCTAAGCCTCAACAACAGACTAAGACCAAAGTGAAGATCTTTACCGGGGGAAATTGTTGTGAATGTTTACTTTGCCGAGTTCAACGGATTCGATTAATCAGTGCCGTTAGGTAAGTGGTTAGTGTGGCCCGATATTCGGACCACACCACGGAAGCGGATCAACCCTGATAGATTGATCAGAAAATTAGTTTTGCTCCAAACCAGACCTGGCGTTCACCGCCAGTTCCAGTTCCTCGTCCGGCGAGATTCAGCGTTGAGGTGATAACCCCGAACGTCGCGGGCGTTGCGACATCAACGCCCGGGTTGTTTAGATGAGGCGTGTTCGTTACGCCAAACATCTCCACGCGGAACTGAAACTGCACCGTTTCGGTGATATTGAAGTTTCGAAAGATGCTGCCATCCAGATTAAAGAACCCAGGACCTCTAATGATATTTCGGCCTGTAGTGCCAAAACGAATTTCATTTGCTGGAACTGCGCGGAACGCCGACGGGTCGAAATAATGACATGACAGATCTGTGGGAGCGCAACTGGCTTGTCCGGGAGATGGCCCAACGCCGCCCAGGATCCGCAGCGGCCCAATCTGATCCGCTGTTTGTTGATTCCCTGGAGCGTTTAGACTGCCCTGCCCAGTGGTAAGCGTTATCATGCTTCCACTCATTGTTTGCATCAACCAGTTGACCTGCCAGCCGCCGACAATAGCGCTGAGTACGCCGCCGCTATCGGCCCAACGCTTTCCTTTTCCGAACGGTAACTCGTAGCCACCGTAGATTGAAAGGTTGTTCGTTCGGTCGTAGCTGGCAAGCGCTTTATTTCGAGCCTTAACTGAAGGATGCGCCCAAAACAGGAAGCCACCGGCCACACCAAATGTGCCACTGACCTCCTCGTTGTCGATTGAGTTAATTGCCTTCGAAAAAGTGTAAGAGGTCCCCATCGAAAAACCGTTACTAAAGCGTCGGTTCAACTTGGCTTGGAGCGCGTCATAATAAGAGTTTGTGTCAGGGCAAAGACATCCCACATCTCCCCAATTCTGGCCGAATTTAACAAACAATGGCCGGCCATTATTGCCACCGCCTGGAGGAGCCGCATTGATGTTTTCGTTGGTGAGAAAACGGATTGCCCGGTTTCCCACATATGCAGCTTCACCGACAAAGCCCCATGGTAACTCGCGTTGAAAGGTCAGGTTATACGAGTGGGTATAGCCGCGATTGAAATCAAACGGGATTGTGGCCCCGCCAATACCAGTGTTGTTGGGGAGACGAACATTTCCCGAACTCAGATCAGGTACGACTGCAGCCGGAATTCCGACCGTCAAACCGGGATAGGGTGCCAGTGTCAACGGGTGTAGGCTTGACGCTGGAACAAAGCCGGAGGTCCCTGTCAGGTCAGCATTCGAAACAAGCGGCCAATTGTTTCGGAAGAATCTCCAATTGTTACTATCTGTGCTCATTCCGTATCCGGCACGAATGACCGTCTTGTCACCCCAGCGATAAGCAAGACCAAAGCGAGGAACGATTTGTCCCCAGCCTACATCGACACCATCGTCAATTGGAGTACTACCGACTCCACCGATAAGTACATTCCCCGTCGCAGGATTAAAGAGCTTCACGCCGGCGTGGTCAGTGGTGGGAAAAGGATAGTATTCCCATCGTGCGCCGAAGTTAACGGTCAGCTTTGGATTCACCTGCCAACTGTCACGAACATAAGCTGACCATGTATGCCAGCGTAGCGCGTTTGGATTGCTGTTCTGAATTACTTTTCCTGAACGATCCGACAAGCCCAGTAGGTATTGAGCAAGCATATTTGACTTGTTGGCCGCTGGGCCGCCGTTAAGGGAGGTAACCCCTCCATTGAATTGGAATGAACCGCGTGGCGTACCGAAAGCTCCGCCTTGCGGTTGGAAATGATTCAACTCCGCTTTACCATACTCCAAACCAAACCGAATGCTATGAACCCCTCGTACCCATGACACGTTGGCATTAGCGACGTACTGGTTATCTCGGAAGAGGAATGGGTTTCCGGTATCAATGTTACCGATTCCGTTCCAGAGGCCAGTGCCACCGGGAAAGATAAATGCCGGAGTGCCACCCGCTAAAACGTCATCACCGTTGGTGCCCGGAATCCCCAGGACCGTAAGCCCGAAATTACCAAGATCAATGTCAGGTTGATGTACTGCGCCAAGTTTTTGCCTCGTGTAGCCGAAGTTAGCGTCGAGTACTACAGTGGGAGTGAATGTATAGGTGCCGCCAAGCCCGGCGTTCTGAATAGTTGATGGAGCCTCACCAACTTGTCCTCCGCCCGTTGCGCCGCCCATTGCTTCACCAAATGTCGGTGGATCGAAGAGGAGAGATTTTGAACGACTGTATCTACCAAAGATCGTCGCCTTGTCACTATGAACATAATTGATCTTGAGATCGAACGTCGTGCGATCGAGCGAAGCCGAGCCAGCGCTGACATAATTGTTAGTGGCTGTTACCCCCTGATTGTTAATGAAGCCGGCCGGATTAATGCGGCTCAGCATTAACCTCGATGCGGAATCAATCCGGTTTGCAGGAATGATGTTGCCCGGAAAAGCCAAGCGACCAGTGCCGTTTGCATTGCCCGTATTCGGATCAAAAACGCATCCCGCTACTGGCGTCACATTACAATTCGTTCCGGCTGGTATAGCTGCTGAAAGATTGGCGTTTCCGTTGGCGTCGAAAATGCCGAGAGGATTGATTGCGGTTACTGTACGAGTGGCGAACTGACGCCTCTTCGTGTATTCCAAATCCGTAAAGAAAAACAGCTTGTTCTTACCGCTCCAGACAGTGGGTCCGCCTTCGCCAAAGTGTGGCAGATAGATTGGCCCACCGACTGCTCCACCAAATTGGTTGAGAATGTACTTAGGTTTGCGTTGTCCGACTGGGTTGAATCTATTAAATGCCTTGAGTGCGTTATCGGTATGGAACTCAAAGGCGCTCCCATGAAAGTCGTTTGTGCCTGACTTGGTAACCACACTAACAGCAGCGCCATTTGCGTTGCCCTGCTCGGCGTCATAGGAATTCGTCACAATACTTACCGATTCGATTGATTCGGTCGGCGGTACGTAGGCGGTATTGAAGGGCAGCCAAATATACTGGTTCGAAGCCCCATCAATGCGGGTCAAATTCGCCTGCATCGAGTTTCCGTTGACGTTGCCAGTCATTGAGCGTTGCGGGTTACCACCGTCCGAACTCACTCCCTCAGTTACCGCACTGAAGCCGGGAACGACTCTGTAGAGTCCCTGGTAGTTTCGCCCTGATCCAGCTGTTGCTATTGGCAGGTCAGCGATCTGGCTGGCTTGTAGTTGAGTGTTAACGTCTGCCCGATCAGTTTGCAAAGGGGCAGCATCAGAAGTGACAACCACCGTCTCTTTCACATCTGCAACCTGTAGCGCAGCGTCGACTCGGAGAGTGGCGTTGGGGTCAACCGAGACGTTCTCCTGTATTAGAGTCTTGAACGAGGAATAGGAAAAGGTCACGTGGTATTTTCCTGGTTGGAGACTGCTTAACTGGTAGCTTCCATTCCCATCAGTGGTAGCTTCTCTGACGACGCCAGTTCCGAGATTACGGGCTTCAACCTTTACACCTGGTACAGAGTCGCCCTTCTGGTCCGTTACCTTACCTGTTAAAGAGCCGTAGAGGACCTGACCATAGATCGCGAACGATACTGTCAGGATCAACAGCAATAAAAGAGGGAGCCGCCGGCTGATCAAGTTAGCTCTGGATGGAGATGCGTTTGTTGAACGGAACATAGTGTTATCTCCTTAAGGTTTAGAAAGATAAGTTGTACGGGCCGGCGCTTAGGTGACTGCAACACGGTAAAGCCGAGCGCATCTCCGGCGAGACCTCATTGAGGCTTGATGCGGTCATCAAAGCCAACTGAATTCCTCTTATTCGTGTTTGTTCCACAATGCTTCAATCGGTTGCGAGCTTGGACGAATGTCCAACATCGTTCGGCATTAAATTCGGGACAGCAACAAAATGGCTACACTTACGTTAGGCAACTGATGGTGCCCCAAAGTGTTGTTGAAGAACCAAAGCTATTGTGCCCAGAAGTCGCGGATGAGAAGCGGGGTCCGTTGGCACAATCCTTGTTGCAGCGTGTGTTAGCGAACGTTCTGCAACAGTAGAAGTAATTATCGGACCGACCTGGCTCCACCGGCGAGTGATCTCGCCAATGACCAGGATTACGTCAGGCGCCAGGCCCGTAACCAACATTGCAATGCCGACACCGAGATAGTGAGCTATGGTGTTTATGGCTTCGACGGCCTTGGGATCGCCTTGCCCCGCCAGCCGCAGAATGTCGTCGAATGTTGGTCTCTGCGTCGTTGGTTTTGAGCCCGAATAGTATCTGACGGCCGCTGAGTTTGAGGCGTACATTTCCCAGCAACCTCGATTGCCGCAGCGACACTCGAGTCCATTCTCAACAATGGTCGTGTGACCAAACTCACCGGCAACTCCGGTTGAGCCGCGCACAAGTTGGTGATTTAACACCAGGCCAGTACCGATACCTTCTGATACAGTTAGAGCCACAAGATCTTCGGCTCCCTCGGCCCTTCGACCAAACCAAATTTCAGACAAGGCACACGCATTCGCCGCATTTTCAAGCTCTACCGGTAAGCCGGTGGCTTCCTCAATAGGTGTCTTGAGATCGAAGTCACGCCAATCAAGATTGGGTGCAAACACAAGTCGTTGGGTCGTTTGATCCACACGGCCGGGTAGACTGACACCAATACCTTCACAGGTAAGTTCAGGCCGTATTTTGGTGAGATTTCGCAGGCGCGGGATCAAGTCGGCCAGGAATTGTTCGGGCTCAGCGGCGGTTGGTAACGACTCTTGTGCTACAAAATGTCCGTCGAGATTTGCGAGGGCAAGGGTGGTTGTTGCCGGACGAATATTGATACCCACAATGCCAACACGTTCTTTATTCAGGTGAAGAAATCGGGGTCGACGTCCTCGAGGAGCGTGACCATTTGCTCCTTCCGTAACCCATCGTTCTTCGATCAATTGTTCGGTGATAACTGAGACTGTGCTGCGTTGCAATCCTGAGTGTCGAGCCAGGTCAGCTCGCGAAATCGGTTGATGACTGCGAATAAGATTAAGCACGATACGACGGTTGATATGGCGAGCCGTCTCGCTGGTTGCGACCCTGAAGTTGGTAAGGTCGATCTTTCGCATTTAAGAACCAGAACAAGCAAGAAAGATGGAAGCACTTTCTTAGCTGACACTTTGGAAGGACGCGTAACGCTTAAGAACTTTGACTTTGTTCGTGGTGCGAACTAATACCACGAGAAGGATTTTAGAGTCAACAAAAAAGTCAGGGGAGGCGTGTTTCTTGGGTTTTGGAGGGGTTGGGGTTTTTTAGGTCTGTTTGACGAGGACTATTGAACTGTTACACCGAAGGTGTTGGCTAACGCTAGCCCAGGGTTGCGCTTTGGCTACCCTGAGATCATCCGCGGCTCGTTGAATGAGCGCAACCCTGAAGGGGTTGCGCTGTTACGATGCGCGACTACGACGACAAAAGTATGAGTTTCATGGTCCAGGGTCGCAGTAGTTCTCGCGCAAAAAGCGATCATCAACACTGAATGCACTTGCCGACGGTGAACCTTGTGAACCCAAGCCACGCAACTCCTTCAGAGTTGCGATTATTCAACGCTGCTTGGTTGATCCCAGGGTAGCCAAAGCGCAACCCTGGGCTGAGGTTAGCCAACACCTTCGGTGTAAAAAACCGCGATGATGCAGCGATCTGGTCACACCAACTACTTCTTGGCTGAAAACCGATAGATCGTCGTCGAACGATAAGTGGCGCCTTTTTTGAGCGTAGTTGTTGGGAATTTTGGCTCGTTGGGAGAATCCGGATAATGCTGCGTCTCGAGACAAAACCCCGTTCTACGTTGGTAGGGCTTCCCACTCTTGCCGATTAAAGTGCCGTCTAAAAAGTTTCCAGTGTAGAACTGTATTCCGGGTTCTGTACTCCAAACTTCCATCACTCGTCCTGAGGTGGATTCAAAGACCACCGCTGCTTTCCGCAGCGTGCCCGGGTATCCACTTACCACCCAGTTGTGATCGTAGCCGTGCCCGAATTCGAGTTGCTGATCTTTCTGGTCTATGCGCGCACCTATAGCAGTGGATTTCGAGAAATCAAATGGAGTCCCCGTAACATTTTTTAGTTCGCCCGTAGGAATCGAGCCCGCATCAGTTGGAGTGAAACGATTGGCTAAAAGCATTAACTCATGATTGAGGATGTCACCGTTTCCTTCACCCGCAAGATTGAAATAGGAATGGTGCGTCAGATTCTGGACCGTGTCTTTATCAGTCGTTACGCTGTAATCGATCTTGAGTTCGTTTTTATCCGTTAGGGTGTAGACAACAGTAGCTGTCAGATTACCGGGATAACCTTCTTCACCGTCCTTACTCAGATAAGTCAGTGACAGTGCAGGACCATTGGGAGTTGTTTTCTCTTGCGCGGTCCAAACTACTTTGTCGAATCCTTTGACTCCACCGTGAAGATGATTTTCACCGTTGTTGGTCGCGAGTTTGTATTCCACGCCGTCTAGCTTGAAGCGACCCTTTGCGATGCGATTACCGTACCTACCGATTAGCGCACCCATATATGGGTCGTTCTTAAGGAGGTAGGTATCGAAGTTGTTAAACCCAAGCACCACGTCGTCGAACTTTCCGTTTCGATCGGGAGCTTTGAGAGTGACTACGATTCCGCCGTAGTTTGTGATCTTTGTTTCCATCCCATTCTTGTTTGTAAGCGTGTAGATATCCACCGCCTGTCCATCTTGTGTCTTGCCGAAACTCTCTTTAGTAATGTTGTTTTGGCCTTCTGCTCTGGTAACCAGGAACAGAATTGCCATCAGACATAGCAGTAGCGAACATTGTCCAAAAGGTTTCATTGATCTTCTTCCTTCTCACGATCGAAGTTAGGCGGAACTGTGATTTAAGCGTATAGACTTGAAGACGCCGGCGCCGGGTGATGAGCCGGAAATTATTAGTGGCTTGTGTCCCGTTAGTTCTTGAAACTGGGTTACGACTTTTCCAATGGCGGGGTTGGCACCTCGTTTCCCTAGGACAGCAACTGTGCCACCGCTACCCCCTCCTGTGATTCGTGCTCCAAAGAGGTCTTGACCTTGCGAGTCTTTAACTAACTTCACGATCAAGTCAGTCGCTTCAGATCCTAACCCGCAGTCTGAGTAACTCAGATGCGACTGAAACATCAATTCGCCAAGCTGGCGCGGGTCACTAACGTCATTCCAATTCTTTAATAATTCGCCAAATGTGTTGACCCGAGAGTGCTCGTAAATTGGATGGCGAGTTGCGTTCCTCACGGGATAATCGCGATTCGCAATTATGCTGGTCACGTTGTCAGTGATTCCGCTGTACTGTCGCAGAAACTCCCCGCCATTCATAGTTACAGGTAATGACTCCTGATACTTCTCCTCAAATTCTTTCGGTGTAATGTTCGCAAGATAGCCGTTCCATCGGGAATCAGCAATCCTTACTTTTCCTACTGCTGATTCATTTGTCACTTCAAATTCTGCCGCAGCTGCGATCATGCGATAACCCATAAAAGCAGAAGTACGAACTGTTCCATAGTCCGACCCGCCGACTGAGTGTCTGACTCCAGAATCAACGCCCCACAACTCGAGTTCGCCTGGAATGGTGAGCGAACCAAGTAAGTTAGAAGGCTGACAAAGCAACTCGAGTAACTGGCCCTCGTTCCCGCAAGCGGAAGTCATCTGGTCCATGATTCCGCACGGGGCACCGGCGATAAGGTTTTCTACTTTCTGGCAGAGCAACGCTATTTCCGGCGCCTCGATCTCTAGATCGAACGCCGCGACCACTGCGTGCATGGTTGATACTTCCAACGCCGCTGATGAGCTGACGCCCTTGGCTTCGGGCACACTGGATGCGATCAAAACTCGTGCGCCTTCGTTAAATTGAAATTGGCGGTCGCGCATCAGTACGATAAAAACACCCGCAACGTACGCCGCCCAATGATCCTTTTTTACAAAACGCGCTCTGGCCGTTGCGAATTCAATCGGGCCGCCATCGGATGTGGTGAACTCCCGCAGGTCCATCTCGAAATTCCGTTCCTCCGCGGGAGAGTGGCCCAGACTACGAATACTCAACTTTGAATCGGGGGTTCTTTGGAGTGCGACATGCGTCGCATCGTGGATGGGAAGTTGCAGGACCAGCGAGCCTGAGTAATCTGCGATTCCGCCCATAACGTCCAGCCGTCCGGGTGCACGTGCTACGAAGACATCTTTATTTGATGTGAAGAATCCTTGATGTGAGTCGAGAACGCTGATGAAGTCTTTTGTATCTGCGAGCCCAAAAGTGGATCCTTCAGTAATTGAATAGTCACCCATTTGGAAAGTTGAATCCTAAATGTTCAATAGACCACGTCGAGTGAGGGCGTTACGTAGTAAGGGTTCAATCTGGTTTTGGATGTCAACATTCGCATATCCGACCCATGATATGTTTGGCTCAACAGCCAATGGAGCCATCAATTGTTGGCCCACAACGTCAGTAACAATCACGCCGGCCTCGCGAGCGATTAACTCTGTACACATGTCGTACGGATGACAACAGATTCCCAGAGGCGTGGCTCTCTTTACGAGTAATAATTCCATGAATGGTCGCAGGTCTGCGGTGAACCGATCGCGGCCACTCATCAGTTCGTAAAGCTGTCCACCAGTTGATGCGTACTGGTCCTCAAAGCAATGAGCCTTACCCTCGCTGACATTTCCCAGCGCGCCGACCACAATTTCTTCATCGATAGCAGCCAACTCGTCGCGCGCTCCGGGAAAGAATCGAGCTATTTGTGAGTAGCCATGTGCAATGGTTTTTACACGTGAAGGTCGTAAGGCAATCGGTGTAGTTACACCGTTGAGTCGATCAAATCTTTCAGTGATCACACCCTGACCCTTCGTTGCATACATCGAGTCAGAAAGATGTTGTTTGATAAGAGGTATTTCGGTCTGAATCGCAAATTCAATGTCAGCAAGTGTCGTATTAGGTCCCAGGTTGGGAGCAACTCCAGTCAAAATCCAGGCACTGCGTTTTTGATACATCAATGGACGAGTACCGTCTATCGGGTCAACTATGATCCGCCACTTTACATCCTCTTCTGGTATGCCTTTTGGCAACGTCATCTGTCCCCCGGAAAGTCCTTCGGCGATCAGGACTACAGGTGCAATGCGCGTGATCTCACGTTCAAAAAAATCGACCAGGAGTTCTTCGCTGATTCGATCGATTGCATAGATTGTGTCGCCCTCTTCTTCTTTTGCGATTGCGGCCATCGTTTCGATCGCGGACTTCTCGCACGATTCGACCACGGTCTGGCGAACGAGGTTATGAAGACGCCTGAGTGGCTCAATAAAAACTGATGTTGTTTGTGTGTTACCCATTTGTCATGAACGCCGTGCAGAGTAGTGCACGCTCGAGACTGCGCGTAACTCCTTGATCTTTTGCTCCGGAGCAGTATCGCTTAAGAAATTCCCGCCACCGATCTCGGGTCCGGCGAGATACTTAAGCAAGTTTGGTTTTCTAAGAGGAGGATGAAATTCGATATGAAAGTGAAAGCCACGATAGTCTCCATTATCGGTTGGAGCCTGATGCAAAGTCATTACGTAAGGAAAAGGCATCTGCCAGAGATTATCAAAGCGCACGACGGTTTCATGTAGGACGCGAGCAAAATCTCCCACTTCGGCGTCACTAAGATCGGCAAGACTCGCATGGGTTTGCTTTGGCGAAACAAAGACCTCATACGCATAGCGTGCAAAGTAGGGAAGAAATGAGATTGCAGAGTCGTTCTCACAAATGATCCGCGTGTTATCACGTTGTTCAGCAGCAATGATCTCCTGAAACACTGGTTTCCCTGTCTCCGCGAAATGTTTTGCGCTGACAGCGACTTCAGTTTCGATCGTCTTAAAGACAAAGTTAGTCGCGTAAATCTGACAGTGAGGATGCGGGTTTGAGACGCCCACAACGTCACCCTTATTTTCAAAGACCAGAACATGGTTGACATCTGCTCTTCTACCAAGATCGACATACTGAGCTTGCCATGCGCCTAACAGGTTTTCGACCTCGTCAAGCTTGAGTTGTGCAAGTGTTAGATCGTGGCGCGGTGTGTAGCAGACAACGCGAGCTAATCCTAGAGCCGGCCGACTGCGATAGATGCCAGTTGGTTTTTCCAGATCGATTGGAGCATTAGGACCAACTGAGGGATGATCATTGTCGAATACAAAGACACCACTATAGGAAGAATTCACTTCACCACTGATGCGAGTATTTCCCGGGCAGAGATAGCAGTCATCAACGTACCGTGGAATCTCATGAGGATCATGGTGAACCGTTTCGCCGCCCCACGGTCTGTCCTGGCGGTGAGCCGCTACGATCACCCACTCTTCGCGAAGTGGATGCCATCGTTCCTCCCACACTCCCTGGTTTGTAGTCTCTTTGCTCAAACGTCGCCACTCACAACGTAAGACGAATTAAGATGACTGTTCGCGCGTGGCAGACTCGCGGATCAAAGCAAGCTGACGTCGATTTCGTCGTTCCGTTAGGATCTGATCCGCCATAACCCCGATCAGGATTACCGCACCCATTACCGCAAAGTCTAATGAACTGGGAATGCCGAGAAGGTTAACCAGGTTGCGTAGAACTTGCAGGAGCGCTGTCCCAATCAAAATACCGACGACTGATCCTTCGCCGCCGCGCAACGAACAACCCCCGAGTACTGCGGCCGCAATACCATACAGTTCATAAGCGTTACCGTGATTCGCTGGTGAGACTGAGTTTGTGTAGAAGGCGAAGACGATGCCGGAGATTGCAGTAAGAGCTCCTGCAATTACATAAGCGAGAGTCACGGTGCGATTGGTATTGATTCCAGCATAGCGGGCAGCTTCGGCGTTACGTCCAGTGGCAAAAAGGTATCGTCCATAAACGGATCGATGCAGCACGATGTAAGTAATCACGCTGATCACGATCAGAACCACAAATGGCGTTGGAATCCCGAACAGATTTCCATTCGCCATATAGCGCAGGAAGTCTAGTCCGGCGACAGTACCAAACCCTTTTGTTTCATCCTTGGTAATGAAACGAGCGAGGCCCCGGTAGAAGAGTAACCCGCACAGCGTGACGATGAAAGGTTGCATATTCACGCGTGTGATTAAGAGTCCGTGCATCAATGTGAGGGTCATAGCGATGGCTATGCAGGCCACAATCGCAATCGCTATAGGAACTCCCCATTCAGTCAGCATCATCGACATCAACACGCCGAGTAGAGCCATCATTGATCCAACTGAGAGCTCGATTCCGCCTGTAATAATCACCAAACCAAGTCCGATACTAAAAATACCGAACGCTCCAATTTGTCTGGCGAGATTCTGTAGATTGATCGCCAGCAAGAAATTTGGGTTGATAATCGAGACGATGACGCAGAGCACTATCAATAGAATGAAGATGCCGAGCTCTTTTTTCATAAAAGGATTATCCTTCGCTTCCGGTTGCCAGTCGCATCACGGCTTCTTCGCTAAACTGCGGGCGATTGAGAATTCCTGTGAGCCGTCCTTCGTGCATTACAGCAATTCGATCGCTGATACCAAGCACTTCTTCCATCTCACTGCTGATCACCATCACTGAAACACCTTGAGCAGCCAGTTTGCGAATGAGTGCATAGATCTCAGCTTTCGCACCTACATCAATCCCACGTGTCGGCTCGTCGAAAATTAGAACTCGGGGTGAGAATGTCAACCACCGAGCCAGGACAACTTTTTGCTGGTTTCCACCACTTAGATTAGCGGCACGCATTTCCGGCGAAGGCGTCTTGATGTTGATCGACTTACAAGCTTCTACGGCGGCTTTGGTCTCTTTAGTTCGGTTGATTATTTTTGCTGAGGAATAGGTATCAAGGTTTGGTAGCGAAATATTTTCGCGCACATTGAAATCAACAATCAGTCCACACTGTCGCCGATCCTCCGGAATCAAATAAATGCCCTGACGGATTGCATCGTGAGGAGTCTCGATGTGAAGCGCAGTACCGTTTAAGTTAATGTCGGCTTCGACTGTTTCTTCAACACCGAAAATGGCGCGGGCGACTTCTGAACGGCCAGAGCCAACCAGTCCAGCCAGACCCAAGACTTCACCTTGCGCGACCGTGAACGACACGTTGTGGTTTGGGTAACGTAAGGTGCGTAGGCGTCGTACTTCGAAGTCGCCGCCGGTTTTTGTTTTGTCGCTTGTTGGTCCACCTGTAAAAAAGTCTTTCAGGTCGCGACCAACCATCATTCGGACCATCCGATCATGACTGATCTCCTTACGATCCGTGATCTCTCCGGCGTTCTTGCCATCACGCAGGACCACGGCCCGATCGGCAGTCTCTTCAACTTCGTGCATCCGATGCGAGATGTAAATAACACTTACATCGTGTGCTTTAAGATCTTTGATTATTTCCAGGAGTCGTCGCGTTTCCGTCAAGGTGAGACTGGAGGTTGGCTCATCCATGATAATGATTCGTGCACCTGCCGAAAGAGCACGAGCAATCTCGACCAACTGTTGCTGAGCCAGAGAGAGTTGACTCAGCGGTGTGCGACTTGGGAGATCAAGTCCAATCTTTTTGAGTAGAACGTCAGATTCGCTATAGATACGCTGCCGGTCAATTAGTTTGAGAAATCCTCCCTTAGTTGGCTCGCGTCGAAGAAAAATATTTGCGGCAACATCGAGGTTGTCTAAAACGCTGAGCTCTTGATGAATGAATTCGATGCCAAGTGCGCTGGCATCACGTGGAGACCGAATTTCGACTTGCTGCCCACCGATCTTAATTGTTCCTGAGTCGCCCGTAATAGCGCCGCCCAGCACTTTCATCAGAGTCGACTTTCCAGCCCCATTCTCTCCGATCAAAGCGACGATCTCGCCTTTGCCCACTTCCAGTGAAACGTTGTCGAGCGCAACTACACCGGGGAACCTCTTACTGATTCCCTCCATTTTTAACAGTGCTGTCTCGTTCTCCAAGTCCAAACTAACTCCTGCCTCTGAGCGAATTGATCTTCTTCGTAAACTCCTCAACATCAGCCTTCTTAATCGCGATTGTGGGAACAAAAATCTGTTTACTCGGCGGTACTACCGATTTGTCACCATTCAAGTATTTAGCCATCAGCTCCATTGATCTGAAGCCGAACTCGAAAGGTTGTTGGACCACTGTCGCGTAAATCGCTCCGTCCTTGATACCGCCAAGGGTTTCATCTTCTTCGTCAAAAGCGATGATTTTGACTTTGTCGACTTTGTTCGCTTCTTTGACCGCGCTCAAGATCGCGGGTCCGTTGTAGGACCAGAGGCCAACCATGCCAGCAATGTCAGGATGGTTAACCAGAGTGTCGGCAGCGTTCGACTTCGCTCGCACTCGATCTGCGTTGTCAGTGCGTACATCGACTATCTGAACGTTTGAGCCTTCAAGTGATTCTTTTAATCCAGTGAATCGCTGTTGAGCGTTTGCGGCGTCGAGTACACCGACAAACACCATGATCTTCCCGCCCTGTGGCAGCGCTTCCTTGACTAATTTGCCTGCCTGACGTCCGGCTTCAGTGTTATCCGTGCCGATGTAGCAGGACCGATTGCTGTTTGGCGCATCGCTGTCTTGCGTGATTACGAGAGCTTGCGAAGCTGCCCGATTGAGCATTGGTGATTGATTAGCGGGATCGACCGGACTGATAGCTATTCCGTTAATGCCCTTGGCCAAAAGGTCATCGACCACTCGCTGTTGCTCGGCAGCCGTTCCGTCGGAATTGATTCTGAACTCGACTTCGATTCCGGGAATGTCCTTCGCAGCCTTTTCGGTGCCTTTACGAGCGATTGCCCAAAAGTCAGAAGCATTATTAGTAACAAATGCTAGTTTATGGTTCTTGCCTGCGCCACCGCTGTTGGTGCCTGCGTTCTGACAGGATGAAAGGACGACCGTACAGATAAGTGCGACGACAAGTACGGAGAGTACGCGAACTGTTTTGGTTAGGTGCATTGTGGTTCCTCAGCTGATTGGTTGAGATATGGCAATCTATTCACACACGTACTGCGATCTAAAAATTCAACATATTAGTACGACTTGGATTTAATACTTTTGGATCTTTAGGGCAAGCTAAATATTCAATACTGACCGAAGTGCCGGATAGAGTGCCCTGTATGATCGGTACTGCTTATCAAGAAGTTGAACCGCTTTAGAGTCCGGTTCAACTCGATCTTTGGTCTTTACGACTGCGTCGCAAGCAGCGTCGACAGAATGCCAACTACCAACGCCAACTCCCGCTAGCATCGCGACTCCGTATGCCGCGCCTTCTTCGGCCTCGACGGTTTCAACCTGTCGTCCGTAGATGTCTGCCTGAATCTGACGCCAAACGGACGAACGCGCACCTCCACCGCCGAGTCGGATCGTCTCAACAGGAACGTTCATTTCTTTAAAAATTTCAAAGGTGTCGCGAAGACTGAATGCAACACCTTCCATGATTGCACGAACTACGTGAGCACGCGTATGAGTGGCAGCTAGACCAACGAGTGCTGCGCGCGCGTTAGGATCTAAATGTGGCGTGCGTTCGCCCATCAAATATGGAGCCCAAAGTACTCCATCGGATCCTGGTGGAACAGAAGCGGCCTCAGCCGAAAGGCTTTCATAAGGCTGGTCTGAACCTGTCGCGGCGCCAAATTGATCCCGAAACCAACGTAACGAGAGACCAGCGCCCTGTGTTACACCCATCACATGCCATCGGCCTGGTATTGCATGACAGAAGGTATGTACACGTCCCTTTGGATCCAGCGATGGAGAGTTTGTAGCTGCGAAGACGACGCCGGAAGTTCCTATCGTCGCACTTACGGCGCCCGGCTGAACAATTCCGACACCGACAGCGCCTCCGGCTTGATCGCCAGCTCCAGCGACTACGGGAGTGCCCTCACGAAGTCCAGTTGCCGCGGCCGCTGCCGCGGAAATGGTTCCAGTTATTTCAGGCGATTCAAAAACACGCGGCAGCAAACTTGAGCTCAGCTCTGTCGCTGCCAGCATTTCGTTGGACCAGGCTCGGCCATTGACATTAAAGAGGAGTGTGCCCGACGCATCCGCCACATCTGTTGCTTTGTCACCTGTCAGTTTCAGTCGCACATAGTCTTTTGGCAACAAAACGGATCGTACTCGTGACCACACATCGGGTTCGTTGTCGCGCACCCAAAGCATTTTCGGAAGGGTAAAACCGGTGAGGGCTGGATTACTCGTGAGCGAGATCAGTTTTTCCGCGCCAATGTCTTTTGTCAGTTTTTGGCATTGCAGCTCACTGCGCTGGTCACACCAGATGATGGAAGGTCGTAGTACCTCGTCTTTTTCGTCGAGCAGTACGGCGCCATGCATTTGACCGGACAATCCGATCGCCGCTATTTCTTCGCCGCGAACCTTTCCATTTTCCAGAACTGACCGAACAGCACTGGCTGAGGCTTTCCACCAATCGCGGGGATCTTGTTCGGCCCAACCAGTTTGCGGGGAGGCGAATGGCTCGTGATCTACCGTGGCTGAAGCAAGAATCTGCCCTGATATGTCGATAATAAGCGCGCGAGATCCACCAGTTCCAACATCTATCCCAAGTAGTTTCATCGATGATAAGGCGGGTCACACTCAGTCGCGTGACTCGCGAAGTGTTTTCTCGTTCTTCTAAGGGGTAGCGGTACGGGTCACACTTCTTAGCATATCTTTGGCGATTTGGAAAAGACACTTTATGGCCGCACAATGCCTGGCGTGAGACAAAGTAGGAAACTCATCCTTGACTGATTGGTAATGCCAGCTTAATCTCCCGCACTCGAAAGGTAAGTTCTGTAGTCGCCCTCTTCGAGTTGATAGCAAGCTAGTACCCAGCTCCCCAAGCGGCGAAATTTATAGTCAATAGGAACAGCTTCGATGGCTAACTCCCTGGCAGATCTGCGCACCGCTGATACCTCAGCAAACGAACAACTTAAGCGGGGCCAAATTCAGGTTGCAGCAACGTCATTTTGCGCGCTGTTTGCGGTCGTCGGACTGGCGCTTTATGGCCTACCTTTCTTCTACGATTACATGGTGAAAGACTTCGGTTGGTCGCGAGCCCAGGTTACTTCAGGTAACGCCCTGAGTAAGCTAGTGGTCGGACCTTTATTCGGATTCTTTGCCGGTTGGATCATCGATCGATTTGGTCCCAGACGCCTGATGTTGGCCGGAATCATTATGGCCGGAGTCGCTTTAATCGGTCTGGGTAATATGAACACTCTTTGGATGTTCTACCTGTTCTACATGTTCAATGCCCTGGGCTATGTTTGCGCCGGCCCTCTGCCAAATCAGGTTCTATTGACTCGATGGTTTGACAAGTCTCGCGGCAAGGCGATGGGATTCGCCTACTTGGGAATCGGTATTGGAGGCTTTCTGGTCTTTCAGTTGGCGGCGCTGTTGGTCAAGAGCTTCAACTGGCACACTGCACTCACAATACTCGGGATAATGATTATTGTGATTGCTTTCCCGCTCGCTTTTTTTGTCAAAGAGTCGCCTGGTGCTGTCGAGCAAAAGAATGCAAAGGCAACAGCCACGGCCCCAATCGGCTGGGCATTCAAAAGCCACGTGTTTTATCTACTGGCGATTGGCAGCATGTGTTCGATTGGCGCGGTCGGCGGTACAAACCAACACTTGAAGTTGTTTTTGAAGCTTGATTTACAGTACACGGATCAGCAAGTCGCCAATGTAGCCTCGCTAGTCTTGATGTCGAGTCTTGTAGGCAGATTGTTGATGGGTTGGTTAGCTGACAAGTATGCGAAGAAATACGTAATGCTGGTGATCTACCTGCTGGTTGCAATCGGAGTGTCCTTGCTGTTCTTCGCGAAGATGCCTGGAGTGATATATCTATTTGCAATCATCTTTGGTATCGGTCTCGGCGGCGACTACATGATCATCCCGTTAATGGCTGCGGAATTGTTTGGCGTCAAAGTGATGGGTCGCCTGATGGGTGTGGTCCTCACTGCGGACGGGGTTGCGGAAGCTGTGGCACCAATGTTGGTAGGCACTCTTCGGGATCAGCGCTCAAGTTACGCGATTGGCTTTGTCGTATTAGTTGGGTTGGCCCTGATAGGTGCCACCGCAATCAGTTTGTTACCTAAGCATGCTGAAACAGTTCGTTCATGACCACTGATGTAAATACAAATCGACGGGTGGCGTTAGTTACAGGCGCTTCGCGGGGGATTGGTAGAGCGATAGCGGTTGAGCTCGCACGTAGTGGCTTCGACGTGATGATCAATTACGTGTCGAACGAGTCCGCCGCTGAAGAAGCAAAATCAGAATTGCAAACTGCCGCTCCCACTGTAAAGGTCGCAACATGTCGCGCGGATATTTCTGAACTAGACGATCATGACAAATTGCTTTCAGCAGTTAAGTCAGAGTTTGGCAGGCTCGATCTCCTGGTCAACAACGCGGGTGTTGCGTCGGGGAAGCGTGTCGACTTGCTCGAAGCCAGCGTGGAAAGTTTTGATCGATTAATAAAGATCAACTTGAGAGGTCCATACTTTCTCACCCAGTCGGCTGCGCGTTGGATGATTGAACAAAAGAAGGCGAATGATTCCGGTTACTCGCCAAACATAATCAATATCACTTCGGTTTCTTCGTATGCAGCTTCGCCGGAACGTGGCGACTACTGTATTTCCAAAGCTGGACTTGCAATGATGACAAAGCTTTACGCGCTGAGGTTGGCTGAAGAAGGCATTAATGTTTACGAGATCCGTCCCGGTGTGATTGCAACTGACATGACGTCGACAGTTAAAGAAAAGTACGACCGAATGATCGAGGAAGGTTTAACGCCAATAAAACGGTGGGGCTTCTCCGAAGACGTGGCGCTTGCAGTCAGTGCGATTGCCTCGGGTAAGTTACGCTTCTCTACCGGAGAAGTAATAAATGTGGACGGCGGATTTCATCTGAGACGTTTGTGACCCGGTTGGAGCCTATGAGCAGTCTTCTTGAACAAGTTGACCGCGCGTTTGGATTCGCGCAAAAGCAAGTGCGCTCGATGGTCGAGCGTGATCCCGATTTTTTTCCTCTCTATACGGACAAGGGTCGCTGGCGTCATTCAAAGCCGGCCTGGACTCATTGGTGCGACGGTTTTTTACCGGGAATGATGTGGATCTTCTTTGAAGAAACGAAGGATCCAACCTGGCGTGCGCTCGCTGAAAAATATTCTGCCTTGCTTGAATCCAGGAAAGACGATCGAGAAGTTCACGATCTTGGGTTCATCTTTTTTCACGGTACCTACAAGCGTTGGTACGAGGCTACAGTTCGTGATGGGGCACCGAATCAGTCTTTGCAAGATGTGGTGATTCACGCCGGTCGAACTTTATCGCTGCGCTTCAACGAACGTGCAGGGTGTTTGCGTTCGTTTCATGGTCCTGACTCAAACTTCATCGACATCATGATGAACGTTGGGATCATTTTTTACGCTGCACTCGAGACCAAAGATGTCCAGCTGTTCAAACTCGCTCAGCAACATTGCGTGACGACTCGACGCACGCTCGTGAGAGGAGACGGCAGTACTTCACATGAGGGGATTTTCAATCTGGACACGGGTGAGTTTCTCAAACAAACAACCCAGCAGGGTTATCGTGGGGATTCCTGCTGGTCGCGAGGTCTGGCCTGGTCGCTTTATGGTTTTGGTACCTGTTTCCAATTAACCAGACAGCCGATTTATCTTGAAGTAGCGCAGTTGAACGCTGACTACTGGGTCTCGCATACGGAAGCTCATGGCGTCGTACCCTGGGACTTCGATGCACCCGAGGATGGTCCACTGAGTCGGAAGCAAGTTGATACAAGTGCGTCCGCAATAGCAGCCGTTGGATTATTCAATCTCGCTGAGCTATCTCAGAGTGCTGCGCAGCGTAAGGCCTATCTTGATCTCGCATTGAAAACAGTCGACTCGTTGACTGCGAATTATTTAGGTGATGAAGAAGGTTGGGAAGGAATTCTGCGAGGTGGTGTCTACCATATTCACAAGGATCTTGGTGTTAATGAATCAGTGATGTGGGGTGAATTCTTTTTTGTAGAAGCACTCCAAAAAGCTAAACGCCTTTTGTCCGAAAAGCTCTAGCTTGTCGCATGGATAAGTAAGGTGCTTCATAAAAGTCTAGTAAGTCTCTCTTGGGAAGGGACGACAAGCTAAAGCATGTCGGACATTCGGAGCTGATGAGAACGTATCCACCAATTGGCGGGATGAGGACGGTCGCGGACTTTAAGGCGCATGCCGCTGGTTTGCACCTCAATATTCCGTGCGACTCAGACCTTGAAGTTGGCCCAAACTCAACGCTCGCGCAGTCGATCAATTTCAGCGGAAAGAAGATAGGCAACCGATTTTGTATCCATCCGATGGAAGGTTGGGATGGTACGGTTGATGGAAAACCGAGTGAACCAACCTTAAGACGGTGGCGTAACTTTGGCCTCAGTGGCGCAAAGTTGATCTGGGGCGGGGAAGCAGTTGCTGTTCGACACGATGGGCGTGCGAACCCCAACCAGCTGTTAATGAGTGAAAGCAACAAGAGTGGAATCGCCGAGTTACGCGAAGTCTTGTTGACCGCCCACAGAGAAGCATGTGGTAACACTGATGATCTATTACTTGGACTTCAGTTAACGCATTCAGGAAGATTTAGCCGGCCAAACGAGAAGACCAAACCTGAGCCGAGGATTCTCTATCATCATCCAAATCTGGATGCACGAGTAAACGTTGACTCAAACTTTCCCCTTTTGACTGATGGTGAGATAAGACAAATCATCGACGACTTTCTTTACTCGGCTCGTGTCGCAGACGAACTTGGTTACGATTTTGTTGATATCAAACACTGTCACGGTTATCTGGGCCATGAATTCCTCAGTGCACACACCCGGGAAGGCGACTTTGGTGGCAGCTTCGAAAATCGCACCCGCTTCCTTCGTGAAATAGCTGACGGGATTCGTTCAGTTGCGCCCAATTTACAAATTGGGGTGAGGTTGTCCGCGTTTGATTTAGTTGCATATCGTCCTGATCCCGACCAAACCTCAGGTGGAAAGATGGGGCCGGGAATTCCTGAACGATATCAAAAGCCTTATCGCTGGGGCTTTGGAGTCGATGCGAGTGAGCCGGAGCAGTATGACCTGACTGAGACACGACAATTTCTTTCATTGCTTAGTGATTTGAATATCAAACTCGTCAACCTCACCGCCGGGAGCCCTTACTACAATCCGCATGTCCAACGCCCAGCGCTCTATCCTCCGTCTGACGGTTATCAACCACCTGAGGATCCGCTAGTTGGTGTGTTCCGGCAGATGGAAGCCACGCGGCAACTTAAGGAAGACTTTCCTCAATTGATCTTTGTGGGGACCGCATACACTTACCTTCAGGAGTTTCTTGCGTATGTCGCTCAGGCGGCAGTTCGTGACGGATGGGTCGACTCGGTCGGCCTGGGTCGAATGGTCCTTTCGTATCCAGAGCTTCCCCTCGATATAATTTCGGGACGCGGCTTACGACACAAACGCATTTGTCGAACATTCAGTGATTGCACCACGGCGCCACGTAATGGGTTGCCATCTGGGTGCTATCCCCTTGATAGTTATTACAAGCAATCAGAAACTGGCATTAAGCTAAAACAAGTAAAAGCTGCCCGTCGCGCTGCAGCCGATTAGTTATGCGACAAAGCCGTCGAAACTTTTTGAATCTTGTTCGCCAGGGAACACCTGCGGTAGATCGTTGCTGGTTACACATCAACCGCACCGCAATGGCTTGTCGCTTTGAAGTTACGCTCCCAATGTCTGAGCAAACAGGCGTTGCCGTCGCGACAGATGCTCTCGATGAAGTCGATCGGCTTGAGTCGCAGTTAACCGTATTTCGCGAGAGCAGTGAGGTGAGTTGTATAAATCGTCGCGCGTCAACGGAGCGGGTGAAGGTTGAACAATCACTCTTCGATCTACTTTCACTTTGCAAAGTTCTCCATTCCGAAACTCGAGGCGCATTTGATGTTACTGCTGGACCTCTTGCTCGAGCGTGGGGGTTCTTGAGACGCGAGGGTCGTCTACCCAGCAATCACGAGATCAGTGAGGCCCGTGCGCGAGTAGGCAGCGACAAACTACTGCTCGATGTGGAAACACAGACGGTAAGATTTGCCCGGCCAGGCATGGAGATTAACCTGGGTAGTATTGGCAAGGGATATGCCCTCGATCGAGTTGCCTCGAGTGTTGCAGGACGCTTGGACAATGTGCTGTTGAATGCTGGTGCCAGTAGCATGCGGGCTGTCGGCGACGGTGAGCGAGGCGAAGGTTGGGTAGTAGGTTTACGGCATCCGCGCTCAAAGCTGAGGAGACTTGGAGTTTTGAGACTTCGCGATTGTGGACTGTCGACAAGTGGTAGTGAAGAGCAGTTCTTCGAACATGAAGGAGTTCGATACGGACACATAATTGATCCTCGAACTGGTTGGCCCACAAATTCTGTTGCAAGCGTCACGGTTGTCTCACAATCAGCCGCGATTAGCGACGCACTTGCCACAGCATTTTTTGTTGGTGGTCCTAAATTGGCAGAAGAGTATTGTGGAAAACATGCAGAGATAATGGCGATTATGTTAGAGCGTGGTTCCAACTCACCTCTCATCTTTGGTAGCAACAGGAATTGTGACGGCCCCAGAGACTTCTGACATGTCCGACAAGCTTCAGCTTGTCGTGGGGATGAGTAACTTGCAACTTGGAAGTCGAGATCGTTTGGGTAAGAAGACGACAAGCTAAAGCATGTCGGACATCAGAGCGGACATCAGAGCGGACATCAGAGCGGACATCAGAGCTATGATAGAAGAAAGCACACGTGACTTATCAGGGGCGCAACAGTTCGCGTTGGTCACTTTACGAACGCTAATTGGCTGGCACTTCTTGTATGAGGCGTACTACAAAATAACCGCTCCAGCCTGGAGCCCGGCGGGTGGCCCATTAGCACGTTGGACCTCTGAAGGCTACCTTAAAGGCGCATCAGGTCCTCTCGCAGGTTTGTTTCAGCGGCTGATCGCTGGTGGTTGGACAACCTGGATGGATCGAACAGTAAAAGTAGCGCTGTTATTAATAGGGCTCAGCTTGTTGTTGGGACTGTTTACGAGGATTGGTGCCTGGGCTGCACTCTTCTTCCTGGGTCTCTTTTATCTTTTATATGTTCCGACCATGGGCGTGCCTCAACCCAATGCAGAAGGAACTTATTTGATCGTAAACAAGACCTTGATTGAAGCCGCCGCGGTAGTTGTGCTGCTCGTCTTTAACACCGGCAGAATCGCCGGATTGGATCTGTTGCTAAGCAGGCGTCAGACAAAAAGAACTACTCTTGTTGCTGACGGATCGAAACCTATGTCACCAGTTACCGTCGCATCAGAATCGGTAGGGAGGAACTCATGAACCTAACTGAAGAACAGAAGACAGTCGGACGGCGAAACTTTTTGAAGGCCGTCGCAGGCGTACCAGTATTAGCCGTCCTTGGTGGAGCCGCGCTGACGCGTGGTCCTATCAAAGGTGGGCCTGTCAAGATTGCCCTTGTCGGTACGGGTGATATGGGGAAAGGTCTACTGAACCAGTATCAGAAGGAGTTCTGCGATCTCAAAGCTCTGTGCGACATCAATCCAAAACGACGCGCGGCAATGGTAGATATGATGGTGAAGAAGGGTTGGCCCAAGCCCAATGAGTACGATGATTGGCAGGAGATGATTCAGAAGGAAGATCTCGAGGCCGTACACATCGCTACACCCTTATGGACGCATGCGACGATCGCTGTCGGAGCTTTAAATGCTGGAAAGCATGTGCTCTGTGAAAAGATGATGGCTAAGAGTGCCGCTGAGTGCCAGCAAATGATCGACGCTGCCAAGAAGAATAATCGTGTTCTCGAAATTGGCTATCAGCGTTATTACAACCCGATTTATCAGGCTGCGTACACAAACATCATCAAGCAAGGAATGCTTGGTGACGTTTATAGTGCGCGCTTAGCCTGGCATCGCAATTCAACCTGGCGGAAAACTGAAGAAGCTCCAACGCAAAACTTTGATCCCAGCAAGTACGGTTATCCTGACTGGGAACACCTCCTCAACTGGCGAATGTACAAGAAGTACTCCGAAGGTTTGATGTGCGAATTGGGAAGTCATCAGATCACTGCTGCAAGCTGGTTTTTTGATTCGCATCCTGAAGCGGTCTATGCCAACGGTGGTACGTATCGATTCAAGGATGGACGTGAGGTGTACGATCACGTTTTTGCGACGTTCAATTATCCCGGCGGCCGGACAGCGACCTTTTCGTCGATCCAGTCAAATGCTTTTGACGAGAACTACGAAATGTACATGGGTACAAAAGGTACGCTGATCATGACCCGAGAGTTGGAAGCTTATCTCTTCGTTGAGGGTGGTGGGGATGTGCCTTCAACAACGCGAGTTGAAGTCTCGCGGCAGTCAGGTGGTCCGGTGGCAGATTCTTCTGCGAGTCAACCTGCAAACTCAACTGCGCGAAATGTGAATCCTGCGGACGGCATCGTGAACAAGGGAATCTCCTATCAAAACGAAATCGCGGAGTTCTGTTCGGCCATTCGCACAGGCAGTCCAGTGCGTTGCGGAGGGGAAAAAGCGATGACTTCAGCAGTCGCTATTCTCACTGGTAACTTGGCTGCTGAGAAGCTTACCCGCCTTGAAATCCCCGGCCCAACAGCGACGTAAAAACACTCAATCTTATTCTCCCCCAACCTTCAACCTCTCATTCTCCCCAACCTCTAGGTTTGGGTTCAGGGCGGCCCTTGTCGAAACCCGGAACCATTTTAATGGTTTTCCTCTCGAGGCCGCTCCCCACAACATTAGAGCTATTGGTTCGCAGTTGAGTTTTGAAACCATTTAAAGGGTTTCCGGACTACAGCGCGCACTCAAACCCCAACCTAAAGGTTGGGGAGAATGAAAGGTTGAGTTTTTCGCCACTCTCGGTAGCGAGCCTGGCTCTACTCACATACCCTCTCATCCAATCGCCAATTCCCCATTCCCGCACTGATTCTAGTCCTCGGTCACAAGATTCTAATATGATCTTGTAATCTTCAGAGGATGATGTATACTGCGCGGCGTCCAAAAATCAAGCTGCTCCGCATGGAGATTCCCGTTAGGGCGAAGTTGGAGGTATTGGTGTGTCCGGTACGAGCAAACATTCAGCAAAAGTGATCTGCTACGAAGGCAGTGTTTGGATCGCGCCGCGGCAGTTTTGGAAACTCGTTCGAGATAACATCATCGAATACCTCAGCGAACCTCCTCTGACAGGAAGATTTAAAGGACAACCTTCCGATTTTCTGGTGACTGTCAATCACACAGTCCTCAGTCTGGCGTGCCCGGAGCATCGCCAGGAAGTGCTACTTTCAAAACGTTACACAAAAAAATAGCTTCGATTTGCTTATTCGGCCCGGGAGGACCGGCCATATGCTGGAACTAATTCAGCCAATCTCCAAGCGAGATCAGGTCGTCAGAGCAATGAAGGATGCGATCCTGACTGGAACAATTCAGCCAGGCGCTTCGATTGTCGAAAGCAAGATTGCTCAACAACTCGGTGCAGGCGTTCCGTTAATTCGTGAAGCCCTCATAGAACTTGAACATCAGGGGTTCGTACAACGCACTCCCTACAAAGGCACTACGGTTACCAAGCTTTCAGCCGTCGATGTTCGGAACATCTTTGCCTTTCGCGTTGAGCTTGAGGCTCTCGCAATTGAGTGGGCCAAGGAGCACGCGTCTGCGGCCGATATTCTTCACTTGAAGGAAACAATCCAGAAGATGGAAGATGCTGCGCGTGTGCTGGATTTGCCGCAGTTCTATGAGAACGACCTCGCATTTCATCGAAAAATCTGGACCCTCTCAGGAAATCCGTATTTGGTAGACGCTCTTGAACGCCTGGTAGTACCACTCTTTGCGTTCTTTCTGATGAAGACTAGTCGACAACAAGACTCCTACGTCGAGAGTGCGTGTATGCACGCCAAAATTGTCGAGGCTATGCCGTCCATGAATGCAGTCGAGCTGAGAGAAATGTTCAAGGCATCGCTCGTAAATTGGAAAGACGACATGGTCGAACTTCTCTTCTCGGAGGAGCAGTAAACTGAAGCCTAACTTTAAAAGTCTTGAAGACGTATCGTGTTCCTTTAGTCTTGCTGGAAGACAAATGACGGACGAGATTGCCAAACACAAAACAGTCCTGACGGCTCGAGACATCTACAAGTCTTACGATGGCGTAGCGGCCTTGAAAGGAGTGTCGTTTGAACTTCGGGCTGGTGAAGTACATGCGTTAATCGGGGAGAACGGCGCCGGTAAGTCGACGCTGATCAAGATCATCACCGGAGCAATAGCTGCTGATCGTGGCGAAATCGAAATAGATGCTAAGCCGATCCTGAACAACTCGCCTGCGGTGGCGAAGGAAATGGGAATTGCGGCGATCTATCAGCAACCGGCGTTATTTCCCGAACTGACTGTGGCTGAAAACATTTCGTTAGGACTTGAAGAAGGCGGACTTTGGCGTCGAGTCAATTGGAAGAAAAGACACGAACGAGCTGTCGAGCTTCTGGACAAGATAAAGTCGACAATTGATCCGGATCGAGAGGTTGGCGACCTCACGATGCCGGAACAACAATTGATCGAGATAGCTCGAGCAATTGGGGCTAAGGCGCGGGTGTTAATAATGGATGAGCCGACGGCCTCTCTTGCTGAGGAAGAAACCAAAAACCTTTACCGGGTTATTAAGACTCTGCGCGAATCGGGTGTCGGGATCATCTACATCTCACATCGATTGGAAGAGCTTGCCGTAGTTGCAGACCGGGTAACAGTGTTACGAGATGGCAACCTGGTTGGCACTCAACCGATGGCGGGAATAGATCGAAACGAGCTGATTCGTCTGATGGTAGGCCGCGAACTCTCGGCAGTGTTTCCGAAACGTGAGGTCGAACAGGGCGAAGTCGCGTTGGAGTTGCGTGGTGTGAGCTGCCGCGCGAATGGCGTTACCAACGTCGACTTGAGTGTTCGCGCCGGAGAGATAGTTGGCTTAGCAGGTTTGGTTGGTGCAGGTCGGACTGAACTCGCCCGAACAATTTTTGGATTAGAGCCGGCAGATGCGGGAACAATTCTATTGCGTGGCAATCCCGTCGTGATTGATCAGCCAGCAACGGCCATTGACCTTGGTTTAGCATACTTGCCAGAAGATCGACGACGGCATGGAGTCGTACTCGAGATGCCGATCGACGCGAATGTCACACTTGCGTCGTTAAAAAAGCTTGCTGGTAGCTTTTCATTTGACGTCCGCAAAGAGCGACAAATCGCAACGGATTATGTGCGTCGTTTTAGTATCAAAACACCGGCAATATTCTCACCAGTCAGTACGCTTTCTGGTGGTAATCAGCAGAAGGTGGCTCTGAGTCGTTGGTTGGAGACTCGACCAACCGTACTCATTCTCGACGAACCTACTCAGGGAATTGATGTCGGTGCGAAAGCTGAGATTCACGCGTTGATGGGTGAGTTGGCGGCCAACGGTACGGCAATCCTAATGATCTCTTCTGAACTGCCTGAGATCATCGGTATGAGTGATCGCGTTGTGGTGATGCGTGGCGGTTCCGTTGCCGGAGTCCTTTCTCGGGCGGAAGCAACGCAACAAGAAATTATGTCGCTGGCTCTTGGTCATGAACAGCTAGTTGCCTGAACTCCGAAAAGGAGGCTTGTGCAGTGATTTCTAAACGAGACACTCTGGTTGCCGCGATAGCCTCGTGTGTGACTCTGTCAGTTGTTGCATTTGCTCAATCTCCAGCGAAGTTGATGCGCTCTTCGGTTTTTGATTGGGAGAAGATCCCGGTCAAGGAGACTAAGACTGGTGCTAGTCGCGACTTTTTCCGTGCGCCAACTGCTACATTGGACCAGCTCGAGTGTCATGTAACAACAGTCAACGCCGGAGAAGCGTCACATGCGGCACATTCACATCCTGAGGAAGAGCTAATCATCGTTAAAGAAGGTGTCCTCGAAGCAACTCAGAATGGTGAAACGAAGCGTGCAGGCGCGGGCTCAATTATTTTTGAGGCCTCAAACGAACTACATGGTTTGCGAAACGCTGGCGATAAACCTGCGACCTACTATGTGATCAAGTGGTACTCGCCTGGTTGACTAAAGAAGTGAACGGTAATGTCCGACAAACTTTAGTTTGTCGCATCGCTAATGACTTACAGGCCCTTTGATGTTTGAAGGGTTGAGTAGGATGAGCGACAAGCTGAAGCTTGTCGGACAGTATTAGTTGCTCCGAGTTACGGAGGTGATGAAATGAGCGCAGGACTGATTAGTAGGTATAAACGCGAAGCTTCGGTAGCGCTCTCGTATGTGATCTTACTAATCGTAGTATCTGCTATCGCTCCGTCATTCTTACAGTCATCAAATCTGCGCGATCTGGCAATGAACAACGCGAGTGTGTTGCTCGTCGCGATCGGGATGACGCTCGTAATCATTGCGGGTGAGATTGATATATCTGTTGGTTCCCAGTTCGCAGTTTGTACGTATGTAACGGGTTTGCTCGCTAAGGCTGGAATACCAACTGTACTGTTGATTGTGGCCGTTATACTTTGCGGCGCGCTGATGGGTGGTGTCGGAGGTGCTCTAATAGCGCGATTACGAATTCCGTCGATCGTAGTCACGCTGGCGTTAATGGTGATATGGCGCGATGGCTTGCGTTGGGCCACCGAGGGAGCGTGGATCCAAGACCTTCCAGCTAATTTTCAATGGTTCGGATTAGGTCAGTCTGCGGGGCAGTTTGTTGTTATCGCAACTGCGTTGCTGGTACTCGTAGCGTTTGGTTGGGCGCTCGGCAACCTGGCTGCGGGCCGTTCGATCTACGCTGTCGGCTCCGACGAAGAGGCCGCTCGCCTCGCTGGAATTGATCCACGGCGAGTTAAATTTGCGACGTTTGTCTTGATGGGGGCTCTCGTTGGCCTGGCAGCGGTACTAAACGCAGTTCGTTTCTCGATCATTCCCAGTAACGCAGGAATTGGATTGGAGTTGAAGGCGATTGCTGCGGTGGTTGTAGGTGGCGCTGCTATAACGGGAGGACGCGGTACGATCCTGGGCACACTGATTGGCGTCGCACTCCTGAGTACGATTGGCACCGCGCTGACATTTGTTGGAATTAATCCTTTCTGGGAGAAGGCAATTCAGGGATTGATCATACTTGCCGCAGTTGTTTCTGACGCGGCGCTCCGAAGATTTACTCGATTCGGCTTTGGAGAATTTCGATTGCGGACTGAGACGCAGCAGTGAGCTCACGCACCTCGAACGCAGCTCATGACAACCTGCAGTTGGTTGCACCATGGCGCGCACGTTTTTTTCCAAACCACGAGTGGGTGCTGTTGCTCCTGCTGGTGGCAGAGTGCGGGATCTTCAGTCTGATAGGGGATAACTTCCTTACTGCTGCAAATGGATTTGAAATAACCCGACTGAGCGTCGAAGTTGGATTACTCGCGTTAGCGTTGACGCCTGTGATCATCACTGGCGGTATCGACTTATCCGTTGGTTCGATGATGGGTCTGGCGGCGGTAGCGCTAGGTGCGCTGTGGCGCGATGCACATCTGCCAATGTACGTGGCCGTAGCAGTTGCGTTGCTGTTGGGCTTGACCGGAGGCGGTCTTAATGGATTGCTAATCACTCGGCTGGGATTGCCTCCATTGATCGTCACTCTTGGCACGTTCTCCCTCTTCCGCGGCATTGCTGAGGGTCTAACCCGCGGCATCGAAAACTATTCCGGCTTTTCGCAACGCTTCTTATTCTTGGGTCAGGGATACGTTGGCGGTTTTATTCCGACGCAGCTTCTCATCCTGATTGTTGCGATTGTAGGTTTTGCGTGGTGGCTGCATCGCACGGCGTTCGGTCGTAGTCTTTACGCAATCGGACACTCGGCGGAGGGTGCTCGCTACGCCGGTATACCCGTCGCGCGTCGACTCTTTGTCGTTTACCTGGTTTCAGGTCTGGCAGCGAGTGTCTCGGCTGTGATTTATGTGGCCCACCTGGGCCAGGCCAAGTCAGACGCCGGGACCGGGTTCGAGTTGATGGCCATTACGGCTGTAGTACTTGGCGGCGCATCGATCTTTGGTGGTAGAGGAACTGTTCTCGGGACAGTACTGGGGCTGTTTGCAATCGTGGTCTTGCAGAATGGCTTGCGTCTGAGTCGCCAGCCAGCAGAGTTAGCTGGAATTTTGACCGGTGTATTGTTGCTGGTGACGATTGTTCTTAACCGGCTCTCGTCAAGCACCGGCGTCCGACGTTCGACTGAGGTCAATGTAGAGGAGATTGATGTGAAGAATTCGCAGGTGGCTGTCCTGAGTGCTGTCATCCTGCTTGCCGCGTTGGTGGTTGCGGGAAGCAATTGGCTACTGGTTAAGTCAATCAAAGTGAACGCCGGCGGATCGAATGCCGGCAGCGTTACTCCAGCAGCAACACCCGGTCGTAAAATACAAGTGGCAATGATGCCAAAGGCGAAAGGCGATCCGTATTTCGTTAGTTGTCGTCAGGGTGCAGAAGAAGCCGCTAAAGAACTCGGGATCGATCTTCTATGGGATGGGCCAACAGATCTCGATCCAGCTAAACAAAATGAAGTAGTCGAGGCATGGATCACAAAGGGAGTCGACGTTATTGCCGTGAGCGTTGAAAACCAGGCGGGCATATCGACGGTCTTGCGTAAAGCGAGAGAGAAGGGAATAAAAGTAATCACTTGGGATGCGGATGCGGAAAAAAATGCGCGCGACTTTTTGATCAACCAAGCCACGCCGCAGGGTATTGGTAATACGCTCACCGATGAGGCTGCGAGAATACTGAACAATAAAGGTGAATTTGCAATTATCACCGCGTCATTGAGCGCTGCTAATCAGAATGAGTGGATTAAGTTTATTAAGGCGCGACTGGCCGAAAAGTATCCAGATATGAAACTCGTCGCAATACAGCCGAGTGAAGGTGACCGCGACCGAGCGTTCTCCGAGACGCAGACGGTTTTGAAGGTCCATCCAAACGTGAAGTTAATAATGGCTATAGCGGCACCCGCAGTTCCCGGCTCAGCTGAAGCAGTGAAACAATCGGGCCGGACGGACGTGAAAGTGACCGGGCTATCGCTGCCAAATATGAATAAGGCCTATGTCAAAGAGGGTGTCGTTGAAAGTGTGGTGTTGTGGAACACGACTGACCTTGGGTATCTAACCGTTTATGCGGCTCAGGCACTTTCTGCAGGTACTCTCAAACGTGGCGACCACGAGTTAAATGCAGGACGACTTGGCAAGATTGAGGTTGTTGATGATGAAGTGCGACTCGGAGCACCATTCATCTTCAACAAAGAGAACATCGATCGATTTAATTTTTAGGAAGAACAGGATCCACCGATCTGTGTAACAAACCAACAACTCCTGGTTTTTCTGACAAGATTTTTACACCGAAGGTGTTGGCCAATTCCAGCCCAGGGTTGAGCTTTGGCAACCCTGGGATCAAGTGCGTGATGGCCGAGGGTA
>JGI12627J18819_10000020_pt1 | contig 99300 bp, 95 predicted proteins | sample TexAe_OM1H0_M2_FD_18819 | JGI IMG/M metagenome (IMG submission 18819)
CGCCCCACTCAACTGAGTAGCAAGTCCGGCGGGGCTTCGCCCCGCCTCACATCCGGCGGCTTCGCCGTCGCGCAAGTCTCCCTAGTGTTATTAAATCGCAACTACCGCCGGGCTGCGCCATCGCGCAAGTCTCCTAGTGTTATTAAATCGCAACTACCGCCGGCTGAGCCGTCGCGCAAGTCTCAATTCACATTGTGTAACCTCGTCGCGGTATCTTCGACTCTCCCACGAGAATGGATCTGAACCATTGGCCAAGCGCCCTAATGAACGACTATCACTAAACATACCTAGCAATGTTCTTGCTCAAAACTTCTGACGCATGGTAAGTTCAACGCGTTTCTCGATGATTACTTCGAGATCCTCTCTACTTAGCCTCACATCGCGAGTTCTCAAACTCGCTCCGTATGATTGGCGACCAATTGCCAGTAAAGAGCAGCCCCGATCCCCGGGCATTGACGTGGAGTTCCTGATGAGAAGTTACAACTGGAGAGAGACAGTCCTTCTGGTCTTGTTGGCAACGATTTCTTTGAGCGCCCTCTCGTGCAATTTCGCCTCAAAGGACGAGCCCTTCTTTGGTAAAACAGTTCCACCAGAACGAAATGTCTTTCGCTACGTGACAGGTGACGAACCTGAATCACTCGATCCAGTTGTCAGCACTGGTCAACCAGAAGCACGAATTTACATGGCCTTGTATGACGGCCTGGTTGAGTATCATCCAAAGACTTTGGCCCCTGAACCGGGAATGGCTGAGCGCTGGGATGTAAACAACGATTCTTCAGAGCTTACTTTTCACCTGCGAAAAAATGGACGATGGTCCAATGGTGATCCAATTGACGCAAATGATTTTGTCTATAGTTTCAGACGAGCACTGTCACGACAAACTGCTTCTCGCAGTGCTTATCTCGCGTACTACATAAAGAATGCTCAGGCGTACAACGAAGTAAAGATGTTTGTGCGCGATCCGAAGACCGGTGAGTTTCTTCTTAATCGCGATTTTGACGACTCAGCCGCTCCCGAGCCGATTAGTGGTAAGCCGCTGGAACCAAATAGTTCTGAGTATGCTCCAACCGCTGAAGAAGCAAAGCCAGACGCAGATACGTCGTTTCATCACACTATGCACTCACCGACGCGTTTGACTGTGCCGGCAGATGAAAAGGCCCGCGCCAAGTTTCTCGACAAACACCCGAATATAAAGGCCGCACTGAACGGCAAGGAGTTGGTTCCGGTGAAAGCCGAAGACATCGGTGTCGAAGCGATCGATAACTACACACTCCGGATCTCCCTGAACCAACCTGCACCATTCTTTACCGGCTTGTTGGCCCACCAGGTCTTCCGACTGGTGCCACGGAAAACAATTGAACAGTTTGGTGCTCACTGGACCGACCCACAAAACATCGTTACCTGTGGACCATTCAAGGTAAAGACCTGGAAGCCGTACGACAAACTCGTTGTTGAGCGCGATCCGATGTACTGGGCCGCCAATGAGGTGAAGTTAGATGGAATTGAGTTCTATCCAATGTCGGATAATCCGGCGATTATGAACCTTTACAAGGTGGGCGAAGTGGATGCCGTCTTAAACCACACGGTACCTAACGCGTGGTTGGAAGTTGTGAGAGTGAAAAAAGATTACATGGATGGGGTTGAGGCCGCCATTGACTACCTCCAGATTAATGTTACTAAACCACCAATGAACGACGTGCGAGTGCGAAAGGCATTTAATTTCGCGATCGACAAAAAAGCCTGGTCCACCTGGCGTAAAATTGTGAAGCCTCTGACAGCCTTTACGCCTGAAGGAATTTTTCCTGGCTATCCTCAACCTAAAGGAGATCAATTTAATCCAGAGCGCGCCCGACAATTACTTGGTGAAGCTGGTTATCCCGTCACTAAAAATGGTGATGGAAGTTATTCATGCCCGAAATTTCCCATCGACCAGGTCGAATACATCTACAACACTCAGGAGTCCAACAAGGCAATGGCTGAGTGGATGCAGGCTCAATGGAAACAGAATCTGGGCATCACGGTTAGTCTCAGAAACATGGAGTGGAAAACGTTTCTTGAGACAAGGTCCAAACTTGAATATAAAGGCTTTTCACGCGGCGCATGGTCCGCTGATTACATGGACCCATTTACGTTTCTAAGCTTGTTCTATACCGGTGGAGAGAGTGGTACTGGCTGGCTGGATCCAAAGTATGTAGCGATGTTGGACGAGGCTAATCGTATGCTTGACCAAAAGAAACGGTACGAGCTTCTCGCACAGGCTGAGAAATACATGCTCGACGCACAGCCGGTAATTCCGATCGATACTTCTTCCGTCAATTGGGTTAAAAAGCCCTATGTGAAAGGAATGTATCCCAATCCCGGTGGCTTGTATGCCTGGAAATACGTCTATATTGAACGCGACCAATCCAAATGGGATTTTGTTACGCCTAGCTTGGCGGATTAAAGAAACGCGGGTCAGAAATAGTTAAGCAAACGATGAGTAGCTTTTAGTTTCTGATTCGCGTCTTATTGCGTTTTCAAGACCTGGTCACGCTCCTGTTGCCAACAATGCTTCGATTCATTATCAGGCGGCTCTTAGTAACCATCCCTACAATCCTTGTCGTGATCACGATCACCTGGGGTCTAATCAGGCTTGCACCGGGCAATTTTTATTCTGGTGAGAAGAGATTGCCGCCAGCGATTGAAAAGAACATCCGCGAAAAGTACGGACTCGATAAGCCCTGGTACCAACAGTACGGCCGCATGATGTGGAATATTATCTGGCATCATGACTTTGGCACTTCCTTGAGGTACGAAGGACAGTCCGTAAACAAAATCATTCTGCGGTCGTTACCGATTTCGGCGTCGGTCGGGATCCTTGCCTATTTGCTCTCACTTGTTGTTGGTATTGTTGCCGGTTCAATCGCCGCTTTAAAACAGAACTCACGTTGGGATTACGGTTCGATGGCCGTCGCAATGCTGGGCATATCTCTGCCTAACTTCGTTCTTGGACCAATTCTAGTTCTGATCTTTTCTTTGAGCCTTTACTGGCTTCCTCCTTCGCGCTGGGGAGGTTTTCCGAGTCGAAACCTGATACTTCCCGTGTTAACCCTCTCCGCAATCTACATGGCCTACATCGCTCGCTTAACTCGCGCAGGAATGCTGGAAGTCTTGCGTTCTGACTACATTCGAACCGCTCGCGCAAAAGGTCTCAGCGAAAAGGACGTGTTAATCAAACATGCGCTTCGTGGCGGATTGATGCCGGTAATTTCTTACACCGGTCCAGCACTAGCGTTCCTGTTAACTGGTACCGTGGTTGTCGAGAAGATTTTCGCGTTACCAGGTCTGGGGAATTACTTTATCCAAGCCTCACTTAATCGTGATGAGCCTCTCATAATCGGAATCGTTGCCTTTATTGCCATTACTTTACTGTTGATGAACCTGCTCGTTGATATTGCTTATGCGTATTTAGATCCGCGAGTGAGGTACTAGTCTGTTATGGAAGAACACCCGCGTCCACCAACCGACGAAAGCGTCGATCAGATAACGACTCATGAGCCAGCTTTTCATGTCTCGCCGGAAATGGCTGTTGCAGGAGTCGATAGCCCAACTGAGTTTGTGCGCGGAACGTCCTTGTGGAAAGACGCATGGCGGCGTCTGTTAAAGAATAAACTCGCCGTCTTCGGTCTTGTGGTGGTTGTATTGATAACGTTGGCTTCTGTACTTGGCCCAACAATTATTAAGAGCGCGTTTGGTTTTACTCCCGACTACATTCCCTCAAACGACGTAAAGTTAATCAAGTCGTTTCCACCTTTCACGGGACCCAACGGCGAATTTTCATGGACCCATCCAATGGGAACTGATAACGCCGGCAGAGATCAGCTAGCACGTGTACTGCAAGGAGGTCAGATCTCTTTATTCGTTGGCATTATTGCGACGCTGGTGTCGTTGGTGATCGGCGTTAGTTATGGAGCCATCGCGGGATACGTCGGCGGGCGGGTCGATGATTTGATGATGCGGTTCGTCGACGTCTTGTACTCGTTGCCCTACGTCATAGTGGTGATCGTTTTGTTGTCGATGTTTCGCAGTCAAACTCCACGAGGTCAACTCATCCTGCTTTTTGTTTCATTGGGATCGGTATCGTGGTTAACCATGGCCCGCATCGTTCGGGGCCAGGTACTTTCACTGAAAAACCAGGAATTTGTGCTTGCGGCACGAGCTACCGGAGTCTCAACGGCGCGAATAATCTTTCGACACCTGGTCCCAAATACACTTGGTCCTGTCATCGTCTACGCAACCCTGACGATTCCCCAGATCATGCTCACGGAAGCATTTCTTTCCTATCTTGGTTTCGGTGTACAAGCGCCGCTTGCCTCGTGGGGAAGTCTGGCAGCAGATGGCATTCAAAACATAGCGATCTTTCCCTGGCAGCTGATCTTTCCAGGCGTCACTATGGCGTTGACGCTCTTCTCACTCAATTTTCTCGGCGATGGTTTACGTGACGCTCTCGATCCCCAAATGAGGACTGTCTGATTGAGTAATTCGAACGGAACATTACTCGAAGTTAAGGATCTCCGGACCTACTTCGATACAGACGACGGGCTGGTCAAAGCCGTCGACGGTATTTCGTTTCAACTCAAACGTGGCGAAACACTGGGGATTGTCGGTGAATCTGGCTCGGGCAAATCAGTAACAAATCTTTCGATTATTCGACTTATTCCAAGCCCACCAGGAAAGATTGTTTCCGGTGAAGTTGTTTTTAATGGGCAGGATCTTTTGTTGTTATCAGCCGAAGCGGTGCGCAAGATACGCGGCCGGCGGATCGCAATGATCTTTCAGGATCCAATGACCTCGCTTAATCCGTACATGAAAATCTCCAGGCAGTTGATGGAGATGACGGAACTGCATCTGGGACACACCAGGGCTCAGGCCTACGAACACGCGATTAAGATGCTGGATACAGTTGGGATACCAGATGCTCGTGCCCGAGTCGACAACTATCCACACGAGTTCTCCGGTGGAATGCGTCAACGTGTGATGATCGCGATGGCGCTTTCGTGTGAGCCTGAGTTGCTGATTGCAGATGAACCGACGACTGCGCTCGACGTCACGATTCAGGCACAGATTCTTGAGCTAATAAAAGAGCTCAAACAAAGCACGGGTACGAGTGTAATCTTAATCACACACGATCTCGGCGTAGTTGCGGGTATGACCGATCATGTGATCGTTATGTACGCCGGCAAAGTGTTCGAACAGGCAAGGACCAAAGAACTATTTGCAAAACCCGGGAACCCTTACACGAAGGGGCTGCTGCGTTCAGTTCCTGATCCCACTGCTGAACAAGGAAAACTTTATCAGATTCCGGGACTACCGCCGGACGTAGCTCACTTGAAACCGGGTTGTCCATTTGCGCCTCGTTGTGATCGAGTACAGGACATTTGTCGGAACGAATTTCCACCTTTGGTCCAACTCAATGATGATCACGCGTCACTCTGTCACTTTGCGCGCGAAGTCTACGTTGAGTCAGGGGGCACGCCGGCAACTTAGTTATGAATAGAAACCTGGCCAATCAAACTGCGGCAGATCCGCTTATCTCGATTCGCGATCTCAAGGTCCATTTCGACATGGGCGGTGGAGACTGGCTCAATCGTTTGCTCGGTTCCAACCCGACAAGGAAGATTGTAAAGGCGGTTGATGGCGTTTCATTAGATATTCTGTCGGGTGAAACTCTCGGTCTCGTCGGAGAATCGGGTTGCGGCAAATCAACATTAGGTCGAGCCTTACTTCGACTGACGGAGCCGACCTCGGGTCAGGTTTTCTATAACAACAAAGACCTCGCGCACCTATCAGGCAAGGAATTGCGAGAGCAGCGTCGGAACCTTCAGATCATTTTCCAGGATCCTTACGCATCCCTCAACCCTCGAATGACGATTGGACAGATTGTTGGGGAACCCCTCGATACCTTCAACCTAGCTCGCGGTAGAGAGGCAGAAGAACGGGTCCAGGAGTTGCTGGAAACGGTTGGTTTAAGTAAACGGTTCATTAAGCGGTACCCGCATGAGTTCTCAGGCGGACAACGCCAACGCATCGGAATCGCCAGAGCACTGGCGGTCGATCCCGATTTTATTGTCGCCGATGAGCCGATCTCAGCGCTTGATGTTTCGATTCAAGCTCAAATCATGAATCTGCTCGAGAGACTGCGTCGCGATAAGAACCTGACTTACCTCTTTATCTCGCACGATTTGCGGGCTGTTCGACACGTGTCTGATCGAGTCGCAGTAATGTACCTAGGGAAGCTAGTTGAGTTAGCCGAGGCAAAAACAATATACGAAGATCCGTTGATGCCTTACACCAAGGCACTCATCTCAGCTGTACCTGTACCAGATCCCGAAGTTGAGGCAACGCGACAACGCATCATGCTCGAAGGGGATGTTCCGTCGCCTATCAATCCGCCTGAAGGATGTCGTTTCCACACGCGTTGTCCCTTCGCAATTGAGGCTTGTAAAGAAGTTGTTCCGCAGCTGGTTGAGATCAAGCCTGCGCATTTTGCTGCGTGCATCAGAATCAGTCCGACAGAACCCGATATCGAGAAAGTCAGATCGGGCGTGGCCCCGGGTCTCGAGTCTGGCGCTCACGAAATGCCTCAGAAAATCCAATAAAAAAACAAATCACCTAAATGTTGTTAGGAGAATGAAATACGACTCCTATTCGCCGTTTAGCACTAAGGTCAACTCTTTGTGTGCGGACAATCGTTTAATAATGACCCACACCTGCGGTGTAAGTGGTTGTGGATCAGACATTTGAAATATACTGCTGAACTCAGGCGGTTGCCTGTGGCTCTTGTCCCAGAAGTGCGGCTCTCAGACGCACTCTACTGCCACAGCCAACCGGAAACGATTGGATGGTTAATAACTCCCCCAGTTCCTCAGACGTGGAGCACCGTGAAGACGCCCCTCCTGGATGGCCAGAACTCCAGGACAATTTGGCTGAAACATCGGGCCTCGCATTACTTCTTGTGGATGGCCACCAGCCTCCCGCGTTAGTAGTGTCTAACAACAACTCAATCTGTCAGACCTTTCAATCGTCTAAGTTTGCATCACGATGTGATCCATATTGCGGTGATGCACATCGACAAGCCACGCTTGCAGGCTCCACGGTTGAGTACAAGTGCCATGCAGGTCTGAGTTGCTTTGCAAAGCCCGTTCAACTTGGCGATAACCCGAACCTGGTTGTAATCGGTGGTCGAGCTTTCGTGCGAGGATCGGATTACCAGGAACTGGTCCAGTCGATTCAACGCAATGAGTTGCAAGGACTCGACGATCAAGATCTCTTCAAGAATGCCATCTTTGCTGAGAAGCAACGTCTCCGCGAACTTGCTGAACAAGTTGAGAAGGCAATAAAGCGATTTCGACCCGCAAACGGAGCCCCCAAGACATTGCCACAACTGCCCGAAGAATTGCCCGAAAGCACCACGACTTTCGCCTCGCATGAAGTTCCTGACAAGCAGCTCGAACTTGAAGTTCAGCGCCTCAGAAGTGAATTGGAATACCGTTCTCGATTCGCTGAGACCTTACAACGCTTTCTTGAGCGCATCAGTTCCGACGACCCGGTACAAACCTACAAGTCAATCATCAGCAATTCGAAAGATCTGCTGCAGTCAGACCGTGCGTCGCTGCTTGTGTTTGATGAAAGTTCCAACGAACTCATTCTAAAGGCCGCGATCGGACTTGCGACGGATCCGGACCTTGTTGGCCATATGCGACCGGGCGAAGGGGTTTCGGGAACGGTGATCGAGAGTGGAAAAGTGCTGATGATTGAGGACATTGAAACGTCTGACCTAACCCCAGCTCCTCCGGAACGTCTTTACAGGACCAAGTCGTTTATCAGTTTTCCGATCGTGATTGGCGGGAGAAAGATTGGAGTTCTTAACGTTACTGATAAATCCGCCGGCGGTAGCTACGACGACGTCGATCTCAGCATGCTCGAAATCATTGGACCGCAGGTAGCACTGGCGCTAGAGCGGGCCGAATGGCAGGAACGCGCGACTGAATTTCAACTTCAATCGATTACTGATCCGCTCACATCACTACCGAACCGTCGTTATCTTGAAGAGCGCTTGCATGAAGAAGTGAATCGATCGAAACGCTACGACTACCCGATGTGCTTCCTGATGATCGACATCGACGACTTCAAGGCCTACAACGACAACAACGGACACCCGGCCGGAGACCTTGCGTTGCAGATCACTGCTCAATGTTTGAAAGGCGCTTTACGGTCTGCCGATGTCGCATCCCGTTACGGTGGAGAAGAGTTCTGCATTCTGCTGCCGCAGACCTCGATGACCGAAGCTGCGACCATCGCAGACCGCATCAGACAACGAGTTGCCACTACACACTTTCCCCATGGCAAGTCACAGCCGCTGGGCCGAGTTTCAGTAAGTATTGGTGTCTCGACATTCTCAACGATTGTAAATAGTGCCGAAACAGTTATTGCCGCGGCCGATCGCGCTTTGTACCGAGCCAAGAATCTCGGAAAGGATCGCGTGGAGTTTTACCACGACGACGCAGTAGGCTCCGACTAACCCGATGAACGGAAGTAATTCGAGTGAATCTATTCGCCGAGTCCTGGCCCGCGTTTCGCGGGAAGGATTTGTCGGACGTTTCGATGAACTCGAACAGATCACAAAACAGACCCATCCTTCTAAAGCCGGTCGTGGTCTACTTTTGCTGATGGCTCCTTCAGCCGGTGTTTCAGAACTCTTAAGGCAAGCTTACGATCAGATTTTCAGTCTTCGATCTGATGTCATTCCAATCTACTTCGCTTTTACGAGGAATGAGACAACAGCGGTCAGTGCGGCGATTGAATTCTTAATTACCTTCCTGCAGCAGTATGTCGCGTTCCGGCGTAACGATCCTGGACTCTGTCGTCAAACCCTGACTCTTCAGGACATTGTTGATATTGCACCTCCGGCAGACTTGAGTTGGATCCAACAACTGGTCGAGTCGTACACACGTCTTCGATTCAGCAATGATGACAAAGCGCTCGTTCGTTTTTGTCTAGGTGCGCCTCACAGACTACCTCCGTCAAATGGCAGACCATTTGTGATGCTGGATGGTGCCCAGCTTGCTGAGTACATAAATGGTGCCGTCGTCATGGGAACAGAAGTTCTCCGTGTCTTTAGTCGCGGTAATTTTTCGTTTGTGATGGCGGGACTGCGACGTCAAATACTCGAAGCCGCGCACCAATCGGGATGCGACTTTGAGCGACTCGACATCCTTCGACTTGAACAACTGGAACCGGACCAAGCCAGTCTGCTGGTTGAGAATGTTGCGCGCAGACAGCATGTAGCAATAAGCAGGGAAGTTAGGGATTTGCTGGCACAACAGTTCGCCGGTAGCCCATTCTTCATCAGTACATTTCTTCAGGCCGCACGCGAGAAAAACGCTGCATTAATTTCTTACCTCGATTGTGAACGTCTCTACGTGGATGAACTGCTCGGTGGGCATCTGCACCGTCACTTTGCTGAGTTGCTGGAAGAGACTGCGCCGCGTCTTGAAACCAGAAACAATTTGGTCCGCATCCTTTGGGAAGCAATTGCGGGCGAAGGTGAATCAGCGTCATTTGAAGCCTGGAGACGACGACTCCATCTCAATGCAGTTGAACTAGAAGAGCTTTTACATCGACTTCACGTTCAGGAGTTTGTGAACTGGAACCAGTCGACGATCGAAGCTGGCAAGGGCCCGGTTGCGTGGAAAGACTATCTTAAGATCCGATACCGACTCGATGTAATGAATCAAGCTCGAGCACTGGTAGTAGCAGACGCGTTAAGCGACTCACTCAAGCGCGCACCACATACAATGGCGCGCCATTACCGTCGCGCCGCACGCGTTGACCTGCGAGAGCTTCTAGGGAAGCTCGATTGCCAACGCGTTCCCCGGATACTTTTCGATAATCACGGCTTCAACAATCACTACAGAGGAAGTGAGCTCGAGGAAATTTCATCGCGGCTCGAGAGCAATACGGAATTTGTGAAGTTGCCACAGACTGTGTACGTCGCGAGCTGTTCGGCTTACAAGAGTGACATGCGTCAGGTTTGTGACGAAGACCGCTGTGTCGTGGCCCACACCTTTGTGGATGGAACTTACAGTGACGCCAACGAACTCACCTGGCTGGTTGCCGAGATTGAGTCCAAACTCGAGGTAGAAGCCGACGTCGCTGAGGCTTGGAGTGAAAGACTAGGATCACTCGCCAGTGGCCTTGGGTTCAGGAGTTTTCAAATCTGGCTGGTATCAAACGAGGGATTCTCGGACGAGGCTCTGAGGTTGCTAGAGCACAACGGTGTTTACACCTCTAATCAGCAACAGATTGAGTTGCTGACAGCCTATCTTGGCGTGCGCGGATCTGGCAGTGCTCCGGAAAATGCTGATGAATTCCTGATGATTGTTCCAATGGGAGAGGAAAACGAGCTAATAGCGGCTAGTGCCGTGGAGCAGGTAGCACGTCGTTTGGCGTTCACTTCAGACGCCATCAACCAGATCAAAACCGCAATTGTTGAAGCTTGTATAAACGCTGCTGAACACAGCTTTAGCCCCGAACGAAAAATTTATCAACGTTTTAGGGTCGAAGATGATAAATTAGTCGTCACCATTTCGAGCCGCGGCGTCGTGCCAACCAATATCGACACTGAAGGCACGAGTACAAGTAGAACAGAAACTGACGATGTAACGGACGAGCGACGAGGCTGGGGACTCAAACTCATTCGAAGTTTGATGGATGAAGTCGAGTTCGAACGTGTAGATGAGGGTACCAGTCTAAAGATGACCAAGTACCTACGCAGGTCGTCTTAAACAGTAGCGGTGCATTCTGACTCCCTTCAAACAGACCGCTGCTGCCCCGAATTAGTTTTACGCAATACATCTTGTCGAAGAGGGACTGTCAGGTGGACATCTCAAGCAACGTAGTTCGCTCGCATTGTGTGGGGACGACAGCGGTGGTTTATGCTAGCGACTACCTCAATAAGCTCACTGGCGAAAAAATCGAGCGCGAGTGTCGCCGGCAACTCGATTCAGGTTGTCGCGCCCTCGTGATTGATTTCAGCGATACCCAACTAGTAAACAGCATCGGTATTTCAATACTCCTTGGCATCATCAATGTTGCCGAGAAGAGTGGCGCGCGCGTTGTGTTTTCTGACGTGAACAATCAAACAGTCCAACTATTCGATATGCTTGGTCTGACCCGACACGTTGTACTCGCGAAAGACGAGCAAGAGGCTCTCTTTAACCTCGCTGGTTACGATATCCCGACCGTTCATTGATCGCTCGAATGGAGCCATCAACCCAAAAATTAATCCACACTTTCGGCGCGCTCGCAGATCTCGGTCAAGAGGTCGCTAACACCAGCGACTTCAGCGAAATGATCCGCACGTCGATGCACTTACTTTTAGGCACGTTGGCACTTCGTCGAGGTGCCGTCGTCGAATGCGTCGACGATGGCAAACTGAATTGTGCCGCCGTCTGGGGGATCGACGAAGTCGTTACTAACGGACTCTCGTTAACAGAGGCTGAAAGGATTGCTTTTGTTGATTCAGAGAATGCAGCTTGTGTGGTCCGTAACGAGGTCAGCGACAACAGTTTTCTGAATCGTCATCGTGCAGAGTTGCTCGCGCAGGGCGTAGAGCTACTCATTCCGATGATCGTCAGAGGTGAGATCACCGGCTTTGTCATGCTTGGCGGTAAAGCGAGCGGCGAAGAGTTTTCAGCGGAAGATTTTGAAACGATTCGTGCAATGGTCCGTCATATTGGAGTCGGCATTCACACTCATCGCTTGCTCGAGCAAGTTGCCAAAAGGGCGGCTGAGAATCGCCGCCTCTACGAAGAACTACGCGCCATTTATCGCGACACTGTAAGGGCTTTTGCAGCAGCGATCGATATTAAGGACAAATACACGCAGGGCCACTCAGAGCGTGTCGGAAGATATAGTGAGATCATCGCACAGGAATTGGGTTGGAGTGAAGACGAAGTCGAGGGAATTCAGATAGCAGGTTACCTTCACGATGTTGGCAAGCTGGTAGTGGAACGTGACATTATCAACGCTCCTTACCGAATTGACGCCAAGCAGTCGAGCGAGTTGAATCGTCATCCCGCGGCTGGTTATGAGATCCTGAAGCGTATCACTCACCCTTACGCTGATATTCCGTTGATGGCGAAGTATCATCACGAACGTCTCGATGGTCGGGGTTATCCTGAAGGTTTGACTGACGAGCAAATTCCTATTGGCGCTAAGATCGTGTCACTAGCCGATTCGTTCGACGCTATGACGACGGATCGACCTTACAAGCGACGCCGCTCATTCGAGGATGTTGTTCGTGACTTGCGCGATAACTGCGGAAAGCAGTTTGACGGCAAAGTCGTGGCAGCTTTTGCTCGAGCTTTACTAAAAGAAGTTACTGGCGAGGCCAAAGAGCGACGAATTATTAAGATGCTTGGAAAGGGTTATTTGGAAAACGACCAGGCAATTTTGCTTCTTGGTGATTTGATTTCGGAATTAGAGCCCAATGGTAAGGTGACTTCAATCGGGGCTGTCTAGTCGCTTTAACTGGGTTGAATTCGCAGAACGAATGTGCAGATCGCAATCTTCTGATCCATTCCCACTTCTGATGCCTCATCTCGAGGTAACTCTCTCCCATTAACAACAGTTGGATTTCGGCCTTTCGGTACAATCCAAAAGCGGCCTTCATTGTCGCGGGTCAACACCGCGTGTACTCGACTTACTTCTGGATCGCCTTTGATTGGGAGGTCCACAGAAACACTACGTGATCCCCGACCAATACTTATTTCATTCTTGACTATTGGGACAACGGCTTCTCTAACACCGCTACGCCAAACCTCGACAGAAAACAACGGAACTGTTCTCGGTCTGACTACGGTTTGTTCAGCCTCGCTGGTATCAGCGGTAGCTATCTCCCGAATCGTCTCGTTGGGGTTAAATGTGGCTGAGGACCGTGATGAATCAATACGCGGGGTGACCATCGTGTGCCCACTCTCAGTCTCATCCCAGACCGCCTGGACTCTAAACTCACCCTTGTTCAGGGTTCCATCAACGCGGAGTTCGACGGCGAATGATTTTACTGCCAGATGAGTCGAGCCGCTTAGTTCTCGAGCCCGTTCTGAGAGCACGTGAAACAGGCCCTGTTCCAGACCTCTCCTTTTGTCGCCTTGCCAATCTTTATCGTCCTCGGAGCTCAAATAGACAATATATTCACGGGGAATATAAGTTGGACCACCAGGTGGGGTGAACATCTCCCGCTGCATTGCCGCCTCGACTTCGCGGGCTATCTTGACGAGAAACTCTTCCCAAACGCGTCGCGGCTTTGCGTGTTCATCGGCGGCTTCAAGCAGATCTTCACCAGTCTCGCCGTCGATCCATTTTCGAATTGATTCAATCAGCCCCAAGCTCTCGCTCCCTTTCACTGATATCGCTAGTCAAACCTCACATAGCGCTTATTGATCCAACCACGGTCTGCCGAGTAAGGATCCACCTTTGGCCTTGCGTGTTCAACTACCTGAATTTCATACCAATTATTATCCGCACTTAGGACCTTTACCTTCGAACCGAGTTCCGCCAAACCGATTGGCGTGTTCTGTGTGTTGGCGCCTGGCCTAAGATTGACATCAGTCGTTGTAACACCCTCGCGACCAATTATGAAAGTCTCGCCAAGCTGCGGCACACTCGACAATGGATTCCAATGAGACGTCACGTACTTGTGGGTGGCCAAAAGCATCCCTGAAAAAGCCAGGATTAGTCCCAGCGCAACCAACGCCTTTCGGGCGCGACTTGGCGGTAAAACCGATTCGGACCCAACCTGTCTATCGATTCGAGGGACCACCTTTTCTTTCCTCACCTCGCGCTCAGTGCGATGGTCCAATTCCTGACGTGCTTCAACGCTGATTGGGACAACAATCCTTGGCCGCTTTGCCACTTCAATATCAGGAGTCGCCTGAGGTAAGAGATAAGGTTGCGCGAAATGAGGTCTAGGCGGCGCTTTCTCTGTGAACTCATCCGGATCTATGGACAGATCAGCGCTGGGCTTTCTACGTAACTCCAATTCTTCTGGTCTTGCGCGTAACGGTTGAGTTAAAGGCAAATCTACATCTGCTATGTTGTCCCAGAACTCTTCGACTGTTTGGTATCGATCCTCCGAACGGTTCTGCGTAGCCTTTCTCAGCACACGAAGTAACTGCGGCGACCAGGGTGATGAGCTAATCACAAGAGGCAATTCCGTGATCTGATGCTGAGCGAATCTGCGGGGCGACTCTCCGGCAAGCAGCGTATACACAGTCTTTGCGAGCGAGTAAATATCTGCAGCGGGCGTCAAAGGGTCGCGCAAGGAACTTAGGGATGCAGTATCAAGCTGCCCGGTTTGTACCAGTGGGTTGTGTTCCGGAGCTGAATAGATGTTTGTGCCAACGCGAGTGATGGCGCCTTCGTGTGTGTCCAGACGAGCGACCCCAAAATCTGCAATCTTTACGGTTTGTTTGTCAGCAGTGAGCAAGAGGTTTTGAGGCTTGATGTCGCGATGTATCACACCGCATTTGTGCGCGTGCGCCAGTCCGGAACAAACCTGCTCGAGATAGGACAGGGCTTTTTCCAGGCTCAACGGACGGTTGCGCGTAAGGGCAGACAAGTCACCGCCGGGTAGGTACTCAAGCACGAGGTAATGAAATGTAGTTCCAGACAAGTCGATCGCAGTGCCATGCCCGAGCCGGTTGATCACATTAGGATGGCGCACACGATCAAGCGCAACCGCTTCGTTTTGAAAATTACTCACGAGCGCCCGTTCCAAATCCTCATCAGGTTCTTCCTGGAGATAGACGTTCAGCGCCTTAATAACCACCGTTCGCGGTGCGCCCTGTGCTGCCGCATTATCGTTAGCGACATAAATTTCCGCATAGCTACCGCGTCCCAGGCACTCAACAATATCGTACCGGCCATCGAGTCTGCTTTGTTGGAGTTTGAGTTCCGACATTGGTCCGCCCTGATTTTGCACCGCTTAGATGCGCAAAAACAGATCAGGGTACGTTACTCATGGGGCATTCGAGTTGGCAGGAGGTTTGGTCAGCTCATCGTAGTGCACCAACGCTTTTTGTCGAGCTATGGGACTCTTCATGCTTGCTGCTGCCAATGCCAGGATGGCTTCTTTTTTGATAGTGGCGTTTGTTGGGGAAGGACTCAGATCGGCCTTGCTAATGGCCGCTTCAAAAGCTTTTGAAGCCTCCACAGTATTACCCGTCAGTAGGTTTGCCCTTCCGAAAAGATACAGAAACTCTGGATCCGGTGAGTCGAGAGGATTCTGCACGCCTGATTTCAGAAGTTCCTTACCGATGTCGCTCGCAAGCCATGCTCGAGGATCCTGATCTACCTGGCGCCGGGCTTTCTCAAATTGCACGAAGGGCTCAACTACTGGTGTTGGGACAGGAACGGCAGCCTCGACCGGTTTGGTTTGAGTCGCTAAGAAGGGAATTCGATCTTTCAAACGCGCTCCCGCAAAGAACGCAGCACCCAGTAGTCCGAGTACCAGCAGAAACAATATCAACCGACCAATACCACTCTTTTTTGGTTCTTCTGGAGTTAGATACTGTGTTCCGTGTTCAGTGACTGGGGGGGAGACAGGCTGCGGCGGACCGGGAAATGCGATCCGGGAAGGTGGTACCAAACTTCCTTCAGTTCTTGAACCGAGAACAGTTTCTTGCCCATCGCGTGACACCGCGACAATCCGCTCCGTCTCCGGCGAAATCGTCGGGTCGAGATCCGCCGACCGTTTATCAGCTGAAATGTGCTTCCCGACTCGTACGAGCACGACCGTCAGATTGTCCTCCGCGCCGCGTTCATAGCACAGTTCTTTAAGTTCGTTACAAAGCGATTCCTGACTTTCGTGGATTACGAGCAAACGTCGAATTTCATTGTCTGAGACGTGTCGTGTAATCCCATCGGAGCACAACATGAACTCGGTGCCATCTTCCACCTCGAGCGTTCGCATATCTACTTCGACACCAGGTTCAGCCCCGAGCGCGCGACTGATCACGTTTTTGCTCGGATGGTTAGCCGCTTGCTCAGGCGTCATGCGTCCGGCGCGAACTTCTTCTTCCACTATGGAGTGGTCCATGGTTTCCCGGTGCAGTTCGCCGTCAGGCGACAGTCGATAAAGACGCGAGTCGCCGACATGACCGAACGTGGCGATATGGCCTTCCACATGCAAGGCGACGACAGTGGTGGCCATCATTGAGAAGCGTTCGTGCTCCTGGGCCATCTGGTGTATGGACGCATTAGCACGTTGAATCGCCAACTCCATCAAATCTTCAACGTCGGCGCCGTCTACCTGATGCCGAAACGCCTCATCCAGTACTTCGATCGCAGTTTGAGACGCAACTTCTCCTGCTTCCGCACCTCCGACCCCATCGGCGACAGCAAAAATTGAGCGCTCTGAGTCTGCAAGGAATGCATCTTCATTTAGAGGACGCCGTTCATTGAGACCGCGATCCGAGAGAGCGGCAGATTGGACCGTAACGCCTTTCGAGTTGTCACTCATTGAACTGCCTCCAACTTGAGGGGTGAAGAGGGTTTGGCTGCCGGTATCTCCGCAATCACCTTGTCTCGAGCATTCCGATTTGAAAAAGCCATCAGCATCCCCAACATCGCAAAGCTTGTAATCAAACTAAACCCACCGTGACTGACAAACGGTAGTGTTATTCCTGTCATCGGTAAAGCGCGTAGTATGCCGCCTATGTTGACCAGGGCCTGGAACCCTACAAACGCAGTTAAGCCAGCTGAGCACAACTTGGTAAACATATCACGCGACTCCAGCGAAGTGCGAACACCAGCCACTACAAAAATGATGACAGCCAGGACGATGATCGCACCGCCCGCAAGTCCGGTCTCTTCCGCTATCGCAGCATAGACGTAGTCCGAGTCAGCAATCGGTATCACTTCCGGAAAGCCTAATCCTAGACCTCTGCCCGTGGTCCGTCCTGAAGCAATCCCAAATACCGCTTGGGCTGGTTGGAAAGCAAGCTTATCGAACCAGATGTCAACGTTGATCGCTTTTTGCATTGCCGGACTTTGCTCGGCAAGCTCTTTTAGCTGGGGATCCTTACTTAGTGCTTCGTCATAATCCTTTTTCCACCAAGCAACTTCTGGTGATGGCGGATCAAATCCGTCGAGCCAAAGATGAAAGCGTTGCTGAATTCGCGCTGGAAGTGCCGCACTAACAGGTCGAGCTAGCGTGGGCAATAACGGCACCTTTTCCTGAATATCTCTCGGCAGGGCGCCAACCACCAGTATCCCGATTACAAGAATGACCGAGCCAACGAAAAGCAAAAGCTGTGGCCATCGTCTTACGGCAACCAGGTATAGAGTGGTGTAGGCGCCACTGAAAATTAACATCTGCCCGAAATCTTTCAAGGCAAAGAAAGGCACAAAGGGCAGCGCAGCCATAACCACAAGTGGAACAATGTCGCGTGCTCTGGGAATGCCCCAATAGGTTTCAGCAAGGTCCTTGTAACGCGCGGTAAGAATTCCAGCGAACCCAACCAGGAAGGGAATCTTTGAAGGTTCCCATGGCGTCATGTTTCCGAGTGCTTTTCCAGCACTCGAAGTGATTACGGCAGCAGCGAGTGGCACCAGCGTCATCAACACAATGATGAAACTATTCCGCTGTAGCCATAATAAGAATCCATCTCGAACACAGAGCGAGTAGGCAATCGCAAAAGCAAGAAACGAGAACACAGGGATCCATGTGTAGCTTGATGTTATTGCGTTCCAGATCGAGTAGTCAGCCGGCTTCTTGGGAATTTGACTGATGTCGATCGGTTGGGCTGGAGTCGGCGGAAGGCCCATCATCTGTTTTTTGACTGGATCGTAATTCTCCATGATGTAGCGAGTTCGCAACGCTTGCATCTTCTCTTCACGCGCCGCGGACTTGTTGCGCGCGTTGTATTCGGGATCGCTGTAGAGTCGATACTGGATCAACATCCCAAAAGAAAAGAGAAGAATTGCTGTGGTGAAGAGAACCCAGTTGCCGATAAATCGCATATTGCGCGACAGCCAAAGGACCAATACGATCAAAGGCACAAACATCAATAGATCGCGTACACCACCGATCACTGAGGTCTCATAACCGCGGAGCCAGGCAGCTCGATGGACCGCGATATAACCAGTCACCTCCAGACCAACAATCAGGAGAATGATTAGCAGATGTGATGACGCGCGATTCTTCATTGATTTGCTTTGGGCTTCGCTGTTACTGGTTTTACGCCGGTGAAATAACCTAAATCTCTTGCCTTCAAGACCAACGCAGCCGCAATTGGCGCGGCAGACCTTGAACCGTAGCCACCTCCTTCAACAATCACTGCAATTGCCAGGACCGGACGCTCCAAAGGTGCGATACAAAGAAACCAACCATCGATTCGCGGATGCTCTTCATCCATTATCACTTCGTCGTACTCTCGAATGATGTTTCCGCGATTATCTCGTTCTACTTTGTGACGAGTCTTAGGCTCTCCTGTTTTTGCATCGTAGACTGGCACCACTTTCTGAGCCGTTCCCGTCTTGCCACCAGTATTTATTCCTGCAGCTTTAACTGGTCCAAATACACCACGTGCAGTACCACTTGGCCCACCTGTTACCAGACCCATAATTGAACGAAGTTTGGCCGCAGTAGCAGCAGGAACAACCTGATTGAATACCTGTGGTGTTAAATTGTATTCAATCTTTGGCTTCATTAACTTGCCTTCCATGTTTCCGATAGTCGCTGCTGCTAGTGACATCTGGAATGGAGTCATCTGCCCTGCGTAACCTTGTCCATAGCCTATTAACGCCAGGTCATACCTCGTGACTTGCTTACCTGTAACGATCGTCGCTTCGCGCGGCGCTAGCGCTCGTCTAACTGCGTCAGTACTAGCGTTCCAAATCTCCGTCTGTTTTCGGCCGCGCAATGCTTCTGAGGGCGTGTCATACGCGCCGATGCCAAGGAGTTGGGCCGCTTTCTTTAGACGCTCTGGTCCAAGTTTGACGCCCATCTGCGCAAAATACTGGTTGCAAGAGACCTCGTAAGCAGTGTCGATTCCGATTCGACCATGGACTTCTCCTGCGCCTCCGTCGTCAAAGATTACGTTCGCGCCTGGGGCTGCGTAGTAACCACCCCCGCTACAGGTAAACTCTGTGTCCTGCTCACCGGCCAGAAACGCTGCCGTCATGGTCACTGTCTTAAAAGTCGATCCCGGGATGTAATAGGCTCCAAGAGCGCGACTAACGAGTGGACGATCGCGTTCGTTGGCTTCGAGACGAATCCATGTAGTTTCGTCTTCGACTTCTTTAAGGCTGTACGAAGGCTCGCTATATAACGCCAGCACCTCGCCGTTTTGGGGATTAAGCGCGACGACAGCTCCGTGTTTACCTTTCAACAAATCAACTGCGGTTTGCTGCAACGAGCGATCGATCGTAAGTCGTACATCCTGATTGCCCTTCTGTTCAATTGTTTTACGTCGAACGATGTCGAGCGCTTCGGGCAGAGCACCACTTTGAGTACCAAACAGCGCACGCTCCAGACCCGGATCGCCGCGGTCGGACCCAAAAAGATGGGCCATTGGTTTGTCCATCGTGTACTCACGACGAATCTCACCCGTAGAGTCACGTTTGTAGTAAGCGAGAGGCTGGTCCAGCCGTCCACTTCGATCCAGGATCCAGCCGCGCAAAGTCGACTCTGACAACCGCCGCATTCGCAGGTCCTTGTAACTCAATTCCTGAAATTTAGGATTGCGTTCGGCTGCGTATTGAGCCCAGTAAATGTGAAAAGAGAAAAGAGCAATGGAGAGAATCACAAACAGCCACCGCAAAGCTCGAAGGCCACGATTGGTCGAAGTCGAGCCGAGCCGCTTTTTTACGGCCTTCGGTAGGTCCTCAGGAATCGCAGCAGTAGAGACAGGACGACGACGATTGCGCAGCAAACTAAGAAACAGCAGCAAGACAACGACGCCGAAACCACCCACATAGATCAGGGTGAAAAGCGCGGGTAGTCTTTCCGGTGGATCGACAGTGATCGAAGGAGAAGGGGAAGGAGATTGTAGTAGTAGCAGCAGCAGTGTCAGTGCGATGTTCATTTAGGTTGTTGTTCGAACACCTCAACTGTCATTCACTCTTGCGGAGCCGGACCTCAATGTCACCAAATCCGACGACGTCGCCATCCTCGATTAGTCTGGATTCGCCGTAAGTAATTCGGCGGCCATTTATGAAAGTACCATTCGTCGATCCAGTATCGGCTACCAAAAGAGTTCCTTCAGAGGTCATGAGCAACGCAGCATGGATCTTTGACACGCTCGAATCGTTTAGTCGCAACTCATTGTCAGAGGCGCGTCCTACGTCTAATCGTTTTCCTCCCGGTTTGAAAACCAATGGCACCTCACGCGTTCCATTCGGCATGGTTATGCGCGCAATCACTTCAATGTCAGGCATCGGGGGTGCCGCGTTAGGGATTGGCACACCAGCTTTTTCAGCCCGCGTTGCTTCGTCTTCGCGTCTCAGGTCATCCTCAAACTCACCAAACGTCGGATCAACAGAAATGCCTGTCGTAAATATGTCCACTTCCGCTTCGACCGTGACAGGACCCAACGTTCTGTAACGATGATCATTGATGTGGTCGATTGCGGCGGCTAAAACTTCGTTCTTGAGATCGTTGAGTATTTCAGGCGGGGCCTCAGAGTGTGTGCCCCACTCAACTTTTAGTACCAAATGATGGGGAGCAATTCTTCCTTTTGCGCCTTCGTTTCTTACTCGCTCATCGATTAGTTTCTTCATCCGATCAATGAGCTTTGATGTTGTTAGGCCACTCTTGGGTTCAACAGTTCGACCAAACTTCCGGTCGACTAGATCGCCCATGCCTTCAAGCACACGTCTAAGGATTCTTTCGGGCAGCGCTTCTTCTCGCCGCTTTTTCCCGGCCTCTTCTTCTTTTAATTTGCCCGTCGGGTCTTGAGAATCAACCATTCAATAGCAATACGAGTTTTTCAATGGACAGTTCTATACGTTCGATTTCCGGGCTGTACGTGAAAAACGCAGTCCATCTCCGACTGCGTAATAGCGTACAAATTGGTGCGTCGGCGTATTCTAGCCTAAATTTCGGACGTGTTAATAGCTGGATTTCTCAGATTGGCGGGATAAATGAGGTCACACGCGACAAGTCAGGTCATCGGATCGATACTAGCCGGCGCAATTGGCGACGCCGTTGGTCGTCCGTACGAGGGACTCGAAGTAGTCTCCGACGTTCATTTGACAGGGACAAGAATCTCGGACGATACCGCCTTAACACTCGCAACATGCGAAGCAATTACTTCTGACCGCGGGGTGGTGGACGCAGCTAGCATCGCCTCGCGAATGGCCTTCTGGTTCAATGCTGGCCGTGTCGAAGGCATGGGTGCAAGTACAACCAAGGCGCTCACAGAACTCTCAGCAGGAGGTCATTGGGCTCTCGTAGGTCGCAAAGGAGAGTATGCCGCTGGTAACGGAGCGGCAATGCGTATTGCTCCACTGGCATTTTGTGTAGATCCGAATAGTGAACAGGGTAGAGTCTTAATTCGCGATGTCAGTCGAATCACCCATCACAATGAAGAAGCCTATGTCGGTGCGTTAGCTATTGCCTTGGCTATTCAAGCAATTGTCAATGGACTGGAAAAGGACTTGATGTTTTCCTATCTTCTCGAGCAACTGCCTGATAGTCGGTTGCGCGATCGTATGCGCCAACTCATCGGATTGATTGGTTGTTCTATTTCGAGTGTGGCTCATGAGCTGGGAACGTCAGGGTACGCTGCGACGTCAGTTGCGTTGTCAATTTATGCTGCAACTCAGCTTGGCCTCCTTGGTTTTGAAAACATGATCAGCCAGGTCGTGGCGGTCGGTGGAGACACCGATACGTTGGCTTCAATGACTGGTCAGATTGCCGGAGCGGCGTTGGGCTTTGAACAGTTACCTCATCACCTTGTTGAGCAACTCGAAAACTCAGAAATGATCAAAGGCATTTCAGCTGAGTTTGCGAGTGTGGTTGTTAATGAAGCGCGTTCATAAGGAAAGGTGCCCGAGTTGATGAAACCAGAAGATTCCTATTTAAGGCCTTTTCAGTGAAAGGAAACGGAGATGACTATGAAAGCAATTGTTCTCCTGACTGTATTGCTTACTGTCTCGGGTCTCACAGTCTTGCTTGGCGCGATCAAGACCAGGGATATCCACTCAGCCTCGGGTGTCAATGACACTTCCATCATAGCCGGGTATCGAAACTGGACCCTTGTCAATCCGGAACCAGTGAAGATGCTTGCACCAGTTGCGATTCTATGTGCACCAGTGACTCAAGTAATGGCCGATGGCGAAAAGGGTAATCCGCACCGTGACAAATTCATCAGTGTCTACGTCAATGACGTTGGAAAACGCGCGATGCTGATTGAACTGCAACCGCACTTCCCGAAGGGTTCAATCATCGTCAAACAAAAACTCACGACCAAAAGCGCCACCGACCCCGAGTTGCTTACTGTAATGATTAAGCGAGACGCCGAGTTTGATCCGAGTAATGGCGATTGGGAGTACATGGTTTTTGATGGAACAGGAAAAACAGTGCAGGCACAAGGTAAACTCGAGAACTGTCAGTCGTGTCACCTTAGAGTTAAAGATACTGACTATGTAAATCGGACCTACCTTCCGAAAGATGTAAGACAAAAGCTGCAGTAATAGTTGTTTCGTTATTAAAGAATTTTCATGACATCACGGAAATCCACAAACGGTTTCAAGACGGCATCAGTGGTCGGCAAGCGACTTTATCTTCGCTTTCCAACTATAAAGGACCTCGAAGAAGTTATTGCTCTCAATCGAGCAAGTGTTTCCCTCCATCACGGACTGGTTTCGCCTCCGATACAGCCGGAGCAATTTCATGGTTACCTTAAGAGCTCTAGGCGAGAAGACTTTCGTTGTTTCCTGGCCTGTCGGATTGAAGATCATGCAATCGTAGGGACCGTGAATCTGAGTCAAATATTTATGGGAGGTTTTCAAAGTGCATATCTTGGATACTACGTAGGCGAGCCGTTTGCGGGCCGGGGATACATGACCGAAGCCGTAAAGTTGGCGTTGCGATATGCGTTTAAGGATTTGAAGCTGCATCGCGTTGAAGCAAATATTCAACCTGGCAACGTAGCCTCGATAGCGTTAGTCAAAGAGCAGGATTTGTACAGGAGGGGTTTTCAAAACACTACTTAAAGATTTGCGGACGTTGGCGCGACCATGAGCGTTGGGCCCTGCTAGCCGAAAACTGGCGTTCATAGCATCATACTTGTGTCGCGAGGCAGTCGAACTAGTTATCTTGAATCAAAAGGAATATCTATGTGTCGAAATATAAAAACATTACACAACTTTAAGCCTCCAGCAACTGACGCAGAGATTCGTGCCTCGTCTTTGCAGTTTGTGCGAAAGCTGAGTGGCTTTACGAAACCTTCAAAGCAAAACGAAGACGCTTTTAATCTGGCGGTCGACCGAGTTGCCCAGGCTGCACATGAACTTCTCGACTCTTTGGTGACAAATGCTCCGCCACGAAACCGCGAAGTCGAAGCAGCCAAAGCTCGCGCACGATCCGAAGAGCGATTCCCGCGCACGACGTCCGACATGTCCGACATGCTTTAGCTTGTCGTATACATGAAAGATGGTCTGATTATTTTTGGGATTCATGTTTCGATAAAGACGACAAGCTAAAGCTTGTCGGACATTTGGGATGAAACGATCTGGAGTAGCAGATTTACCTCTTCACGGCGGCCTTGTCCCGCGCTGGTTATCGGAACGAATGACCAGGCTCGGAACGGCGATCACTGAGGCGATAATCTATGACTACGGAACTTCGGCATTTCTGACTCGCTTAAGTGATCCATTTTGGTTCCAGGCGTTGGGAGCAGTCATGGGAATGGACTGGCATTCCTCGGGTATTACCACGTCTGTAATGGGAGCGTTGAAACGTGGTCTGACTCCCAAAGCAGATGAGCTTGGTCTATATATTTGCGGTGGACGCGGAAGAGCCTCTCGAAACACCCCAGCCGAACTACGTTCAATTGCTGCGAAAAAGGGCTTTGATGGTGAGTCGCTGGTACGCACTAGTCGACTGACTGCGCGCGTTGATAACAACGCAATTGCAGATGGATTTCAGATCTATCTTCACAGCTTTATCGTCAACGACCGCGGAGATTGGACCGTGGTTCAACAAGGGTTGAACGACAAGAGTGCGACAGCGCGCAGATACCACTGGCATTCTCAATCTGTCCAGGACTTTGTAGTTGAGCCGCACACTGGAATTGTCGGTGAGAACCAGGGTGCAATCTTGAACCTCGTGGCTAAGGATGCAAAGGCTACTCAAGCAGCGATGCTGGATTTGGTCCATCAGAAACCGGAGGTCGCACTCAAAGCAGCCCGATATCTGGAGATGCCAAAGCATCACGAGGTTAGACCGGCCAACGTAGATCTAAAACGTCTTGGCGCCGTGCTCGCTGTTGCTTACGATACCGAACTTCATGACTTCGCGGAGTTACTGCTTCTCGAGAAGCTTGGACCGCGCACTATTCAATCCCTGGCACTCGTTGCTGAAGTTGTTCACGGTACACCAATTCATTTCAAAGACCCTGCTCGATTCTCATTTGCTCTGGGCGGAAAGGATCGACATCCTTTCCCGGTACCGCTCAAGACTTACGATGAGACAATAAGTTTTCTGCGCCGCTCATTGGATAGTGCAAAGGTTGAAGGAAACGAAAAGCTCGACGGCTTCCGCCGTTTGGAACGATTTGTGAAGGGCGTCGAGGCCCATAAGTCGCCGCTGGCTGACTTTGAAAGGTTGATTGCACACGAGAATGCAATCTCGCCTTCACTCGACGGACGGTCCGTCAGCGGATTCGCACGAACTCGTAAGCGAATCTCAAAAAACCCGAGGCAACGCTCACTCTTTTGACCGTTTTAGTGAAATTAGTCTCCAACTCGCTAAATTGAAAGCAAATCACAACCTTATTTCATTAAAAGTTCTTTGATTTTTGCATCTCCATTCGTTAGCATTTTTTCGCCCCCCATTTAGGAAATCCACCCCGACACATAAGGCATTCGCCGAATGCGAGAAGTGCATTTGTGCGTACTGAATCTAAGGAGCTAACTACGATGGGTAGAAATCTACGTTTTCTCGCAATGGCTTGCAGTCTGGTTTTCGTTTTATCAGCGATCCCGATCGCCTTTGGACAAACTTCGCAAACTTCGCGGATTCAGGCTCCGAATACGAGTCTGCGCTCCGTGCCAAGTGGCTCGAAGATGAAATTCAAAGGCGTTGTTATTACTCGCGATGCCGATACGTTTACAATTCGTGATCGCTCACGCGCTGACTATCAAGTTCTTCTGACGGACGACACCAGCATCAAGACCTATGGCGGATTCTTTAAAAGGGGCAAGGAATACGCCGTTACAGATATCCTCCGTGGTCTAATCGTGGAAGTGGAAGGACGGGGAGATAATCAGGGCCAACTTGTTGCCGACAAGATCCGGTTTAACGAGTCTGATATGCGTGCAGCAATCACCACTGACACACGCGTGAATCCGGTTGAAGCTAATCAGGAACGAATGGCCGGGCAGATGGATGAGTTATACGCGGTTGCGGCAGAGGCTAGAAACGAAGCTGCAGCTGCAAACGAACGCATCTCGGCGCTGGATGACTACGATGTTCAGGACAGTGTCGCCGTGACGTTCAGAGTTAATAGCGCAGTACTTTCTGCGGAAGCTAAACAGCAGCTCGATCAACTGGCTTCAAGAGCTTCCAGTCAGCGAGCCTTTATGATTGAAGTCGCAGGTCACACTGACTCAACAGGTGGCGACAATAAGAACTTTCGCTTAAGTCGTGAACGTGCTGACGCCGTCGTTCAATACCTGGCGGTGACGCACAAGATTCCACTCAGACGATTTGTCACGCCAATGGGTTACGGTAAAACCGAGGCGGTTGCAGACAACACTACCTCAGCTGGTCGAGCCCAGAATCGACGTGTTGAAGTGAAGATGCTGATGAATCGCGGCATGAGTAGGCAGACCACGCCGACACAGCAGACACAGGTCACTGCCACTCCAAAGCCATAACCGCGAGTAAGACAAATAGAGTTTTAGAAACCACGGCGCCCTTTCCGGTTCGGAGGGGGCGCGTTTCTTTTCTGCCTTTAACCTGAGCAAAAACCCTTAAACACTAAAGAAGGCGCTCGAATAAGTGGCGTACTCGTCGAAAGGATTCATTACACGCTTTCGTGAAGATCAGACCCGCTTTGGTTGATAATTTGTGTCGAACCGGCGTAAAAAGCTCGATTTTGGCTGAAATTTCATGGCACCTTACTTGCTCTATCTATGGCCATGACAAACACTGAAGTCTTCCCTGTATGGGCAACTAATGTCGCAACGAGCCCTGAATCGAAGCCAGCACCACTTTCGGATCATGCTTTGGCGATTGCTGCAGGCAAGGGCGACATGCAGGCGTTTGAACAACTTTATGAGCGCCACAGCCGCAGAGTTTATTCTTTGTGTCTGCGTATGACTCAAAATCCAGCTGAAGCCGAGGACCTCGCTCAGGAAGCATTCATACAGCTATTCCGGAAAATAGGTAGCTTCCGAGGAGAATCTGCGTTCACGACGTGGTTACACAGATTGACTGTTAACCAGTGTCTGATGCACTTCCGGAAGAAGAGCGTCAAACTCGAGCGAACAACCGAAGAGGGCGATACTCCCGTTCAGGTCGTCAGGGGAACTGAAAACCCGAACACGATGCCGGTACTGGATCGCATCGCACTGGACAACGCGCTGGACCAACTACCAGTGGGTTATCGAACTGTGTTTCTGTTACACGACGTGGAAGGTCGTGAGCACGAGGAGATTGCCAGGATACTTGGCGTAGCCGTCGGCACATCTAAGTCACAGCTGCACAAAGCCAGGATGAAATTACGCAGAATTCTAAAAGCGCAAACGGCGCGACGTAAGAACTAAAGTAGTTACATTTAGATAGAAACGAAAGGGCCCTGGAATTGATCTCCAGGGCCTTTTTTCTTCGCGCTAAAATACTTCTTGATTATGCAACCAAATGGTTGCATAATGTGAGCAGTGGCTGACACAGATAAAGTTTTCAAGGCTCTGGCTGATGGAAGTCGTCGAAGGTTGCTCGACAAGCTTCATGCGGACAACGGCCAGACTCTCGGGGAACTGTGTGCCGACCTGAACATGAGCCGGCAAGCAGTAACGAAACATTTACTTTTGCTGGAGGAGGCAAATCTCGTTGTAACGGTGTGGCGTGGGCGTGAGAAGCTCCATTACATCAATCCTATGCCTATTAGCGAAATCTTTGACCGGTGGGTGGGGAAGTACGAGCGCAATCGCGTACGCGCTCTCGCCGACCTGAAAAAAGCACTTGAGGAGAAGGACGATGGATAAACCGAAGTTCGTTTATGTAAGTTACATCAATTCGACCCCAGAGAAGGTTTTCAACGCACTACTTGACCCAGAGATGACACGAAAGTACTGGTTCAATCACCACAACGCTTCTGACTGGAAAGTTGGATCGCGATGGGAACACAGAATTTTTGATGAACCTGCGACGGTCCACGTTGTGGGCAAGGTCATCGAGAGTAATCCCCCGAATCGACTGGTGGTCACGTGGGCCCGTCCAAAGGATGAGGGTAACGATCAAAAATCATCGAGAGTGACGTATGATGTTGAGCCGTTTGGGCAATCCGTAAAGTTGACGGTGACTCATGATGAGTTCGGAGATGACACTGAAATGTTTGAGAGCGTTTCGTTCGGATGGCCAGTTGTTCTCTCCGGGTTGAAGACACTTCTGGAGACAGGTGAGATTTTGGCGGCGCCGTCAGAATCTAGTTGCGGCGAAGAGTTGAAGGCCGCCCAGGCGAAATAGTGTTACTGGCTCACCCTGTTTTGGCCCCGAAGGGCAATGCCTCGAAGCCCAGGGTTGCCGCATTGGCTCCCCTGGGCTTCGAGGCATTGCCCTTCGGGGCAAAGCAAATCTGTTAGTAAACGATACAACTTATACTTCAGCCTATCTGACCAATTCCATCACGACAAACTGCTAGCTATCTTCCTACTCTCTTTGTTAATTTAGGCCTCCGCACTTTTAACTCTTATTTGGGAGCTGTAAATGGAACAAAGAAGCGTGACGTTCTATCGCTGGGAGGATATGCCCAAAGAAACTGTCTCTGAGACACTCGATCGCCGGTTGATAACTGGGGACAGAATCATGTTAAGCCACGTTTATCTAAAGAAGGGATCCATTGTTCCGCAACATTCTCATGAGAATGAGCAGATCACTTACATTCTCGAAGGCGGATTACGTTTTTGGATTGGGCCGGATGAATCAGAAGTGATTGATGTCATGGCAGGAGATGTCTTACATATCCCGTCGTTCGTACAGCACAAGGCTTTAGCACTCGAAGACACTCTCGACGTCGATATCTTTAGTCCACCACGTCAGGATTGGCTCGACAAATCCGATGACTATCTGCGACAGAAGTAGAACGACATGGACCTGGGCCTCAAAGACAAAGTGGCGCTTGTGGCAGCGGCGAGTAGAGGATTAGGCAAAGCCACTGCAGAAGAGTTGGCACGAGAAGGAGCATCTCTCGTTCTGTGCTCCCGCAATGACCAAACACTAAACGAAGCAGCTGAACAGATCAGACGCGACACCGGTCAGCAAGTGGTTACAGTCGTCGCCGATGTCTCATCTCCAACCGACGTCAAACGTGTTGTCGAAACAGCGCTCGAGCGGTTGAGTCGTGTCGACATCTTGGTTACAAATGCGGGTGGCCCACCGGCTGGATCGTTTGAAAGCCTTAGTCTTGAACAGTGGGAAATAGCAACGAGACTGACATTATTCAGTGCGATCGAATTGGCACGTCACGTCCTACCCGGAATGAAAGACCGACGTTGGGGTCGGATTCTCAACATCACATCCATCGCGGTCAAACAGCCGGTAGAAAATCTAATACTCTCGAACAGCTTACGAGCCGGCGTAACTGGTTTCGCACGCACACTGGCAAATGAAGTGGCGCCGTTTGGTGTAACCGTTAACAATATCCTTCCTGGGTACACGAGTACGGAACGTGTGGAAGAACTTGCCGGTATGATGGCCAGGAAGGAAGGTATTAGTTCAGACGAATTCAAGTCTCGATGGGAGAATGAGATTCCGATGAGACGTCTGGGAGAGCCTCGAGAATTTGCCGCATTGGCAGCATTCTTGGTATCTGAACGCGCGAGTTATATCACTGGAACATCCATCCAGGTCGATGGCGGTTGGATCAAGTCGCTGTATTAGAATTCTGTCCCAACGCATTGGCTTTGCAAAGGCAGGCTTCACTTCTCATTCCCATAAAATGGCTAAAAGAATCTTACTGTTGTCAGCATCAGCCGGAGCAGGACACGTCAGAGCGGCGCAGGCAATCGAGAAGGCCCTCCTGGAAGAAAACTCGAAGCAGGGCGAGGCAATAGAGGTCCGACACCTCGATACGCTTGACTACACCAACAAAGTCTTTCGGCACTTCTATTCAAAGGCTTATATCGATCTGGTTAACAAGATGCCCGAGGTGCCAGGTTGGATCTACGATAAGCTCGACAAGCCATGGAAGAACGAACGACGACGTCTGGCCCTCGATAAGTTGAATACGCGGCCATTCGTTAAATTACTGCGCGAATACAAGCCCGACATGATCGTGTGTACTCACTTTCTCCCGGCGGAAATAGTTTCCTGGCTGAGAGCTAAAGAGAGACTTGCGAGTCGACAAGCTATTGTCGTCACCGACTTTGATGTTCACGCAATGTGGCTGGTGCATCATTACGAACACTATTTTGTCGCTATTGATGAAGCTCGTGCGTATCTGGAGGCGATTGGAATTCCGGCTAATAAGATCACCGTTAGCGGCATTCCAATCGATCCGGTTTTTGCACAGCGAAAAGAGAAGAGGCAGATGAGAGAGAAGCACGGTCTGGCGGCAGATCGAACCACCATACTCTTGTCGGCGGGTGGTTTTGGTGTCGGTTCTGTCGAACTCTTGATCGATACCTTGTTGAACCTGAAACACAAAGCTCAGGTAATAGCCATCTGTGGTCACAACGCAGCCTTGCTTAAACGTTTACAGAAACTTGAATCAAAGATTAGCCACGATTCCACGGTATTGGTTAAGCCTTTCGGTTATACGCGCGACATGGATGAACTAATGAGTGCATCGGATATCGTGTTAGGCAAACCAGGTGGGTTAACAACTTCGGAGGCACTGGCAAAAGGACTTGTTTTTGTAATCGTCAGCCCAATCCCCGGACAAGAGGAACGAAATTCAGATCATCTACTCGAGAGGGCTGTAGCGATTCGTAGTAATAACTTACCCACTTTGACCTATAAACTCGACCAGTTGCTGGCGGATCCTAAGAGATTTGCGACAATGGCAAGTAATGCAAAAGCGATGGGCCAACCGAATGCGGCCAAATCGATCGTCAATAAACTTAATAAATTGAACTAATCGGAAGTCATGAGCGACCAGGAACAGACCTCCAGGAACGTCAAAGAGGCGGTGCCCTTCTTTGGTGTAAGCGATATGGACACGTCGCTGCATTTCTATGTAGACGGGCTTGGTTTTGAAATGAAGCTTAAGTGGGTCGACGAGGGCAAACTGCGCTGGTGCATGTTACAGATCGGAGATGCAAGCATCATGTTGCAGGAGTTCTGGAAGGACAGTCACCACACTGGTCAACCAGAAGGCAAGCTAGGACTGGGAGTGTCGATCTGCTTTATCTGTGACGACGCTATCGCGATTTATCGGAGCAGTCGCGCACACGGAATCGAAGCCGAGAGACCGTTTGTCGGTAACGGGATGTGGGTTACGTCGATGGCTGATCCAGATGGCTATCGAATAGACTTTGAGAGTTATACCGACGTTCCTGAAGAGACTATTTATCACGATGAAGTCGAGTAATCATTTTGTTGCTTGATTTTGTCATTCCAAGCAATTAGCTTCTCACCCCATCAAAAGATCAAAATAAACGCTGGAGACTAAAACATAGATGAAAATCAACCGGAGAAATTTTCTCGAGGCGTCTGTATTAACGGCAGCGACTGGTGTACTTACCTCTGCCATAAAGGTTTCGGGTCAGGGAACTACGACCGCAACTTCTGGCCAAAAGCGTTTTTCTACATACGATACCGAAGTTGACAAGCTCCTTAGTCAAATGACCCTTGAAGAGAAAGTCGGTCAGATGGTCCAAGCTGAGCAGAGTGCTCTGAAGGATATGAGTGATATCGAGAAATATTTCCTCGGCTCTATATTTAGCGGTGGAGGTTCCGATCCTAAGGCCGGCAATAGTCTGGTGAACTGGACCGATCTCTATGACAGTCTGCAGTCACATACTCGGAATACACGATTGCGTATTCCCATTCTTTTCGGCATCGACGCTGTTCACGGTCATAGCAACGTATTGAACGCGACGATTTTTCCACATAACGTCGGTCTCGGATGTACCCGCAATCCTCAACTGGTAGAGCAGGCCGCTCAAGTCACTGCGCGAGAAGTACGTGCAACAGGCATAAACTGGACCTTTTCTCCTTGTGTAACCGTACCCAGGGATATCCGTTGGGGCCGGAGTTATGAAGGCTTTGGCGAATCGCCAGAACTTGCAAGCGATCTTGGAGCGGCAGCCGTTCGCGGACTACAGGGCAACAATCTAAACGATGAAAAAAATGTCCTGGCCTGTGCCAAGCACTTTGTCGGTGATGGAGGAACCGGATACGGAACCGGTACGAAGCTTAGCGACAACTCGCGCATTCTGGATCGAGGAGATGTAAAACTCAGTGAGCAACAACTCAGAGCGCTCCATATGCAGGGATACATCTCGACGATTCAAGTAGGCGTAGGAACGATGATGCCGTCGTACAACAGTTGGAACGGTGTGAAGTGTTCGGCGAGCAAGCGTCTGCTGACCGAGATTCTCAAGGACGAACTGAAGTTTGAAGGTTTTCTGATCTCCGATTACAACGCGATTGATGAAATCCCGGGAGACTACAAGACACAAATAGAGATATCGACCAACGCCGGGATGGACATGTTTATGGTCACGGAGAGGTATCGAGAGCTTTACGGCCACTTGATAGACCTCGCGAAGGAGAACCGAGTGCCGATGTCTCGCATTGACGATGCAGTTCGACGAATCCTTCGCGTTAAGTTTGCAATGGGTCTAATGGATAAGCAGCGTTCACAACTCGCGGATCGTAGGCTTCATTCAAGTTTCGGTTCAGCAGCCCACAGAAAAGTCGCGCGAGAATGCGTTCGCGCGTCAATGGTGCTTTTGAAGAATGATAAAAATGTCTTGCCGTTGTCGAAAGAGGCCAAAAGAATTCACGTTGCGGGTAAGAGTGCCGATGATATTGGAAATCAATGCGGCGGCTGGACAATCAGCTGGCAAGGTAAGAGCGGTGCGGAGATGACTGGCGGCACTACGATTCTAAAAGGAATTCAGGAAGCTGTAGCAAAACAAACAAAGGTCACATATTCGAAGGACGGCTCCGGCGCCGAAGGAGCAGACTTTGCGATCGTGGTAATCGGCGAGACACCTTATGCAGAAATGATGGGTGACCGAAAAGATCTCACGATATCTGCTGAAGATCTCGCCTGCGTTGAATTAGTCAAGAAAGCGAATATCCCAACTGTTGTAGTGCTGTTATCCGGAAGACCAACGATCATCAACAGTGTCCTCGAGTTGAGTGACGGCTTTATTGCTGGGTGGTTGCCTGGGACCGAAGGTCAGGGCGTTGCTGATGTACTATTTGGTGACTACAAACCAACAGGCAAGCTCTCGTTCTCTTGGCCCAGCTCGATGGACCAGATCAGAATTGATGACCCCGGTTACCAGCCATTGTTCAAGTATGGTTTCGGTCTGACGTATTAAAGTGTCCACTGCTTAGAAGCGGCGCAAGATCAAAAGCAGTCGATTGACCGCCGTTTTAGAATGACACGCTTTAGACCAATGAACTACGCAATTCGACTTGCAAGCGAGTCAGAAGTTGATGAAATTCGGATATTGATTGCCGATTCAGCGCGTGGTCTAAGCAGGGAACATTATACGGAGGTACAGATCGAAGCCGCAGTAGCAGGTGTGTTCGGTGTTGACTCGGATTTAATTAAGGACGGGACCTATTTCGTCGCTGAGTCCTCAGGAAGATTGGTCGGATGTGGCGGATGGAGTAGAAGAAAGAATCTCTATGGCGGCGACCAGTTCGCTGATCGAGATTCAGGCGTTCTTAACCCTGAAACCGATGCGGCTAAGATCAGAGCATTCTTCGTACATCCTGACTGTGCTCGGCAGGGAATCGGCCGTTCAATTTTAGCGGCTTGCGAATCTGCAGCTAGAGACTTCGGATTTAGATCGTTGGAGCTAATGTCAACGTTACCGGGAATTAGTCTTTACAAGGCGTGTGGTTATACCGAGCGGGAGTCTTTCGATCTGGAACTCGCCGACAACGTAATACTGGAACTCGTAAAAATGAGAAAAGAGATCGCGTGAGTGTTGTCGCTACAATATTCCTCGCAATTACTATCAGTACTCGATGGACTCGTCTGAGATCATGAATGACAAGAGGGCTTTGTTAACTCATTTTCTCGCGGCACTCGCTTATCGAACACAGAAAGCCCTGCGTGATGCGCCCGATGAATTTGGGTCCTTCCGTATTCGCGAAGGTGTGCGTACTCCGGCTGAACTCGTATGTCACATGACCAGCGTCCTGGGTTATGCACGAACAAAGTTTATCGGTGGCAGCTATTGGCCCGATCCTCTACCTACGCTGTCAGATGAGGTGCAGCGGTTTCATCAAATGATCGAGACGTTGGCTCAGCACATTCAGAACAAAGATCCCTTACTTGATGGTCTTACTGAGGAACGTTTGTTACAGGGTCCATTCTCCGATGCAATGACACATGCCGGACAGCTGGCGATGTTGCGACGACTCGCTGGAGATCCGGTGCCACCAGAAAACTTCATTGTGGCCAACATCGATTCAGATCGGCTAGGAGTCGATCAGCCGGACCCAATCAGTCCAGATGAAGTATGGCCAGAGGCCCCGAAAACATGGACTCCTCCGCACAAAGATTAAACCCTCAATGACAATGCGCAAGATTCATAGAGTGGTGGGCATCATCTTGCTGCTCCCATTCTTTGGTTGGGCCATCACAGGATTAGTTTTCTTCATTAAGCCGGGATACACCGGTGCTTATGAGATCTTGACGCCGAAGACTTATCCCCTTGATGGCGCTACACCAGTAACTGCTGCGCCCGATTGGAAGGAAATTCGTTACGTGCGTACGTGCCTGGGAGATCATTTGCTGGTTCGCACAGAAACAGGCTGGCAGCATCTGGATCCAACAACTCGACAGCCGCGTAACAAGCCAACTGAAGCTGAACTAAGGTCGCTACTTAAAGATGCCTTTTCCGCTAATCCGCAACGTTACGGCGAGATCACGATCATTTCAGCTGATAAAGTTCAGACAAATACAGGCGTTGAAGTTTCGCTTGATTGGAATCGACTCGCACTGCAACAAAAGGGTAAAGACACCGACTGGATCGATTTTCTGTACCGGATTCATTATCTACAGTGGACTGGAATAAAGAGTGTCGACAAAGTCGTCGGGCTAGTTGGTTTGGTATTAGTAATGTTTCTAGCAGCACTCGGCGCACTAATCGCAATCAAGAGAACGTAATAAAAACACCTCTCAATGATCCTTAAGTTCGAACACTACTTCAGTAAAAGACTACATTTCGAAAACAATTCTCCTCAGAGTGGCCCACCCCGGGATTTTTTTGCGCGTTACCTCTTGTAGATTGTGTGCGTTTGTCTATCTGGAGCTTCCAAACGCCTAGGAGATTGCAAATGAAGTACTTCCTGCTCGCACTCGTTCTTGTTTCACCAATCTGTGTTCTCGGTCAACATGGCCACGCTGTAACTCCTAACAACGCTGAAGCATCAGCATTGGTAACGGGTCTAGGTGACATTAACCATCCAGTCTCGACTTCCAATCCGGAAGCTCAGGCATTCTTTAATCAGGGTCTCGCGTATCTGTATGGCTTCAATCACGAAGAGTCGATACGTTCCTTCAAACAAGCCGCCACGCTCGATCCACAGTTGGCAATGGCTTACTGGGGCGCCGCGCTAGCTCAAGGCTCCAATTACAACCTCCAAGCTGAGGGACCACAGCTTTTGGAAGCTTATGGAAATCTTCAGAAAGCAATCTCTCTGTCAGCGAAAGCCTCAGATCATGAGCGCGCGTATATCGAAGCCTTAGCAAAGAGGTATTCAGCAGATCTCGGCGCTGATCAGCAAAAGCTCGCTAACGACTATAAAACTGCAATGGGAGAACTCGCCAGGCGATACCCTGACGATCTCGAGGCAGCGACGTTGTATGCCGAAAGCATGATGAACTTACGTCCGTGGAAGCTTTGGACTCCCGATGGAAAGCCGGCTGAAGGTACTCTGGAAATCGTGGCGGTTCTTGAAGGCGTGCTACGGAGAAATCCTAATCACACTGGCGCTAATCATTACTATATTCACGCCGTTGAGGCCTCGCAGAATGCTGAACGAGCTTTGCCCAGTGCTAATCGTCTTGGTGGATTAGCACCAAAAGCTGGACATCTGGTCCACATGCCCTCCCACGTCTACATTCGCACGGGTGATTATAACGAGGCTGCGAACTCCAATGCTGATGCCATAGTTGCCGACCGCGAGTACATTGCCAGGAGTGGTGTTAAGGGCGTGTACACGATGATGTACTACAACCACAACATCCACTTCCTCGCATCAGCTAACGCTATGAAAGGCCGCTACGCCGATGCGATGAAGTCAGCAAAAGAGCTCGAGGCTAGCGTCCAGCCAAACGTCAAGGCGATGCCAATGCTGGAAATGTTCATGCCTTACACGACGGTGACCCTGGTAAGGTTTGGAAAGTGGGACGAAATCCTTAAGGCTCCGAAACCAGCCGCTGAACTGAAAATCACAGCGGCATTCTGGCACTACGCAAGGGGGACCGCTTACGTGGCTCTTAATCAAGTGCCGAACGCCGAAGTCGAGTATCGCGCACTTCAGGAAGTGATCAAAACGGTGCCTGCTGATGCTCCGATGGGTAACAACCTGGCCGTAGACGTTCTAAAAGTGGCAGATCAAATGCTTGCTGGAAAGATTGCTTTTGTGCGTGGCGGTAAGACTGCTGCTTTCGAGCTATTTGTTAAGGCGGTCGAAGCAGAGGATCGGGTTGCGTACAACGAGCCTCCCGATTGGGATCTCCCTACACGTGAAGTTTATGGTGCAGCCCTTCTCTTGAGTGGGGAGGCTGCGCAAGCGGAACAGGTTTTTCGAGCTGAAATCGCGAAACACCAAAGAAACGGCCGCGCTCTGTTTGGTTTGATGGAAAGTTTGAAAAGTCAGGGCAAAGACAGTTCCGCTCGGATGGTCCAGGTCGAATTTGAGAAAGCATGGGCAACCGCAGATACGAAACTTACAGTAGAGGGGTTAGCTGGAACCACGCCGCGGGCTACGAGTGCCATTTCAGCAAATCAGCCCACTAATCTTGAGTTTGCCAATGTTCGTCTCAAAACTGGCGTGACTCTTCATTACGGTCAACAAGGTGACCTGAAGTGCCAGGTGCTGATCCTTTTGCACGGATACACAGATTCGTGGTTTTCGTACAGCCGCGTGCTGTCGCTCATTGATGCAAAGTACCGAGTCTACGTATTGGACCAACGTGGTCACGGTGATTCTGAACGACCGGCTTCAGGATATGAGTTGAGGAATTTTGCAGAAGACGTGGTGGCGTTTATGGACGCGAAAGGTGTTAGTAAAGCAACGGTAGTCGGTCACTCAATGGGGAGTTTCGTGGCCCAACACGTTGCAGCGTTAGCCCCGCAAAGAGTGAGTCGATTAGTGTTGGTTGGTTCGGCCACCACACCAAGGAACAAAACTGTGAGTGAGTTACAGCAAGCAGTAAACGCCCTTGGTGACACGGTACCAGAAACATTTATCACTGAGTTTCAAATCAGCACCATTTTTCATAAGGTCCCTGATTCGTTTATTAGCCAGGTAGTGCTCGAGAGTCAGAAAGTTCCGGCCAGAGTTTGGCGTGAAGTAATTGCCGGACTGCTCGACGAAAACAATGGCGCGAACCTGAAGAGTATCAAGACACAAACGTTGATTTTATGGGGAGACAAGGAAGCAATCTTTCCACGTAGTGAACAAGACGCCCTGGTCCAAGAACTCGAGAATTCCGATTTGAAAGTCTATGTAGATACGGGCCACGCGCCACACTGGGAACGACCGGAGCAATTTGCTCGCGACCTACAAGAGTTTCTGGGTCGAAGTAGCTAGCGTGATTTTGCAATGCTTAGCTGCCATCAGTATTAGATATCAGGAGTTTTAGTTGTAAACGCATTAACATCAAGTAGTGGTTCTAGAGGTTTTGCCCGTTGCTTGAGCGAGGTCTTGCAATGTCCAGGCGTGAGCACTTAACTGAAGTACCAAATTCAAATCGCCGCGTCCGCTCGATAGATGAATCAGCAGACACGGTAGAGATAGATTTCTCGGAAAAGGAACGCGCTAACTCACCTCTCGAGGAAAGCGTCCCAGCTGCGGAGCATGAAGAGTTCCTGGTTGAGACTATAGTTTCGACCCTTCACTCATGGAAGACGAACAACGTTCACGAGCAACAGGAAACTTCCCGTCAACTTCGAGAACAGCAGCAAAAAGTTTTAGATACAGTGAAGCGGCTGGCCGCCACTGATGCGTTGGCAGAGTTAATTATTGAAACTGCGCCGGATGCTTTTATTGGCATCGACTTCGAGGGCCGAATAATCAATTGGAATGCCCAGGCTACGACGATCCTCGGTTGGTCGAAAGATGAAGCGCTTGGAACGGCTCTTTGGAAAAAGATTCTCCCGTCTGTGTTTCAGGAAGCTCACCGAAGAAATCTGAAAGGTTTTCGTCGCAACGGTGAACGCGTAATCAGTCACCGCATGGAACTCACTGCCCGCCGGCGTGACGGGCAGACGTTCCCGGTGGAAGTAACCGTTAGTGGTCCAATTCAGAATGATGCTGGTTACTTCTTCGGCACTTTTCTGCGGGATATTTCCAAGCGCAAGGAACGTGAAGAAGAGTTACGCAAAGCAAAAGAGTCTGCCCAATCGCAAGCGCGAAGTCTGAAACTTCTGAATGGAATCAGCCGCGAGCTAAGCGCCCTATTAAAGACAGACGATCTGCTTAAACGAATCGGTGAGTTGTTGTATCAGCTCATTGAGTATCACTCGTTCTCCGTTCTCTTGCTGGACGCGTCGGGCAAACATCTCAAACCGATATTCTCGTGTACAGGCTCCAACGTTATTTCGAAGCCGCCGTTATCAATCGATCGCGGAATAATTGGCTCTGCGGCACGTACACGCCAACCAGTTGTGGTTGGCGACGTGTGGGCCGATCCGCGCTATATCAAATTCCATGATGAGACACGCTCTGAACTGAGCGTTCCTCTTATCGTGAAAGATAAATTGATTGGTGTTCTGGACATTGAAAATACAACCCCACACTATTTCAAAGACGATCACGTTCAAGCCGTTGCGATTCTGGCGCCGCAACTTGCTATCGCACTTGATAACGCCATGCTCTACGACAGAGTGAGCGCGCATGAAAAGTTATTGGATGAGGACCTGAGGTTCGCCAGAAAAATTCAGAAGCGACTGTTAACCGACGAGTTGCCGCCGATGAAAAACGCGCGAGTCTCAAATTTGTCATGGCCCGCGCGAATCATAGGTGGAGACATCTACGAGTTCTCTCACTATCCGAAATCCAAAATGCACGTTGGTATTCTTGGTGACGTAACGGGCAAGGGAGCGGCTGCGGCTTTATACGCGGCACTAACAAGCGGATTAATTCGTCCGCTCATGGACCATGAATTATTTCCGGCCCAGATGCTCAAGCGTCTAAATGAAGCCTTGATGGAGCGACCTCTTGAATCGCATTTCGTCGCTTTGATGTACGCGTTGTGGGATGATGCAAACAAGCGACTGTATATAGCAAACTCCGGACTACCGCGACCGATCCAGTTCAGAGATGGCAAGATGTCCATCATCGATGTAGTTGGTACTCCTCTTGGACTGCTGCCGGGGCTTGACTATGACGAACACCAAATCGAAACACAGTCCGGTGATGTGTTTCTATTTCCCACGGACGGCGTCTTAGAGGCACTCAACGATGAAGAGCAGGAGTTTGGCTATACCGGAATTGAAAACGTGTTGAATAATTCACAGCAGTCGAGTGCTGAGGAGATCAAGGAAGCTCTGGCCCGCGCCCTTGAATCACATTGCCAGGATGTGGAGTATCAGGACGATCAAACACTTGTAGTACTGAAGGTACGCTAAACGACGTTCGGCTCATGAACGAGCTTCCAATCACTTATCGAGGAATGGTTTACCCATGGCACTGTGATCATATGAACCACATGAACGTCATGTGGTATGTGGGTAAGTTTGATGAAGCCACCTGGAATCTAATTGCGTCGCTTGGATTGACTTCAGCGAGACTCCGAGACACCCAACGAGGGATGGTGGCAGTTAGACAGGAAACAAGTTACAAACGAGAATTGGTAGCCGGTGACCTCGTAACTATCCGTTCCGGATTGCTCGAAGTGCGAGAGAAAGTGATTCGCTTCTTTCATCAGATGCGAAATGAAGTAACTGGAGAGCTGGCAGCGGTCACTGTCCTCACGGGCGTGCATATCGATACTCAAACCCGCCGTTCATGTGTGTTTCCAGCTGACGTTATCGAACGCGGAAAAGGCCTGATAGTCGACGTCGATCCTGACGAACTTCAGTGACGTCTGGGGATTCTGTCGGTTCCAAAGCTCATATCAATCAAATCTAGACACGCTCCGCGGAATGGTCATATAGTCTTGGTTGTAGACTTGCCTCAACTTAACCAAACTCGACTAATTTGACGATCGATTTCCCGTTGTTATCGATCCTGCCGACAAAGGAGCATAGGAGTGTTCAACTTGAAGTGCGTCCGTCACGCTCATTTGGCGATTATCTTGAGTCTGACTATAGTTGGAGGCTGTCGCAACAATGACAAGGAGCTAACTGCAAACGCCAACACAGCGACCAAGCCAGCAGTTGCCAGTCAGGTCGTAATCAAAGGTAGCGTTGCCAAAACATTCACTCCCGAGGAAGTGTCTGCTTTCAGACTCTCGGACCATGTCGCGATAAATATCGTTGAAAAATTTCCTTGTGGTGTTAGCATTCAGTTTCCCAAAGACTTGAAACCCGGCACCTATCCCATCGAGGATCATTTTCATTCGCCATTTGCAAAACTATTCGTGGAATATAGCGCCGACTGCGGTCACACAGGAATTTTTATGAGCACAAAGGGGAGTCTCACCTTAACAACCGCTGGGACTCTTTTTTCGGGGAAGTATGAATTTATTGCGACTCTGAGTAACGACGACTCTAAGCAGATCAATGTTTCAGGTACTTTCAGCGACGTCGTACTCCCTTAAATGACTAAGACCGGAGAAGGAAATGAATCCTGAAGATGGACGGAAAACGAATCTCTTCCGTTTTGTCGGAGTTCTGTTGGCAATTGTGATAGTACTAAGCGGAAACATGCCAGCCACATCGCAGATAAAACCGGGGCGTTCCGTCGTTAGGGCACAGCACGGAATGGTCGCGAGCAGTCAGCCACTCGCGTCTCAGGTTGGATTGGAAGTACTCAAACGTGGGGGCAATGCGGTCGACGCGTCTATTGCTATGGCGGCAATGCTCAATGTCACCGAGCCGATGATGACGGGTATCGGTGGCGACATGTTCGCGCTTATCTACCTGTCCAAAACGCGAGAACTGAAAGGCTTGAACGCGAGTGGTCGCGCTCCGCGAGCGTTGAGCCTGGACCACTTCTCTAAGAAGAACATCAAACAGATGCCGCAATTTGGTATGGAAAGCATCACCGTGCCTGGCGCATTTGATGGTTGGATAACAATGCTCGACAAGTACGGAACGATGCCGCTCCGGGATCTACTTGCACCTGCGATCGAGTACGCAGACAACGGCTTTCCAGTGATGGAAAAAGCTGCAGAAGACTGGTTCGCTGAAGTGGAAAAGCTCAAACACAATCCGGCGGCTAGCGCCAACTATCTTGTCAGCGATCGAGCGCCGAAAGCGGGAGAGATGTTTCGCCAACAAAACCTGGCACGGACTTTTCGTACCCTTGCACAAGGCGGACGCGACGCTTTCTACAAAGGTGAAATAGCCAGGCGTATGGTCGACTACTTTAAGGCGAATGGGGGCTACATAACGATGGAGGATTTGGCAGCCCAAAAGAGCGAATGGGTTGAGCCAATATCTACAAACTATCGCGGCTACACCGTCTATGAAATGCCACCTAACGGCCAGGGACTTACCGCGCTAATCGCACTGAACATACTCGAAGGGTTCGACCTCTCGAGTATGACGAGAGTTCAGTACTACCACACTTTGATCGAAGCTACGAAACTGGCGTTTGCTGACAGAAACCGCTATATCGCTGATCCGTCGTTCAGCAAAGTTCCGGTCAATGAGTTACTCTCCAAGAATTACGCCGCAAAACGACGGGCACTTATCAGTCCAACCAGTGTTCTGGATTCTCCACCTCCGGGTGACATAAATTTAGGGAGCGATACGACCTATTTCACCGTGGTTGATAAGGATGGAAACGCAGTCTCGTTCATCAATAGCTTGTTCGATGCCTTTGGATCTGGGATTGTCGCGGGTGACACTGGTATCGTCTTCCAAAACCGTGGTAGCGGTTTCTCTCTGGATCCAAGTCATCCAAACCGTATCGAACCGGGCAAGCGACCATTTCACACGTTAATACCCGCAATGGTTTTCAAAGATGGCGACCTCTTCATGTCCTTTGGAGTGATGGGCGGAGCAATTCAAGCTCAGGGGCACACACAGGTCATCGCAAATCTGATTGACCGTAAAATGGGCTTACAGGAGGCGATTGATGCGCCACGCTATCGTTTCACCGCTGGAAAGAGCGTCTTGCTTGAAGATGAACTCACTGCTCCTTTGATCGAGCAACTTATTAAGCTGGGCCATGTACGAGGCAAACCACCGGGCGTTTTGCGATCTTCAATGGGTGGCGGCCAGGCAATCATGATCGATCCGGCAAGCAAGACTCTCATGGGAGCCTCCGACGCTCGAAAGGATGGCATGGCGTTAGGTTACTAAAGTGCCATGAATAGGAAAGCGGATGTAGACGAACTGTTGGTTGAGGTGAGGAAAATCTGCGACGAAACGCCGAGGGTATTTGGCCAACTCACGACAGACCAACTGAATTGGAAACCCGGTGCAGATCGATGGAGCGTGGCTCAGTGTTTCGATCACCTGATCACAGCTAACAAGCCGTTCTTCGGAATCGCTCAATCGGTGCTGGATGGCAAGAAGCAACCCAACTTATGGGAGCGTGTTCCATTGCTACCTGGGGTCTGGGGAAAACTTATGATCAAGTCACTAGACCCGGCTACTACTCGTAAGCTTAAGGCTCCGGAAAAACTACAGCCTTCGACTAGCTCTATTGGTGGGGACATAGTTAATGATTTCGTGCAACAGCAAACTGAAATCATCGATTGCTTCGAAGCGACACGAAATTTGAATATCGAGCACATTATTATCACGTCGCCCGTAACGAATCTCATCACGTATAGCCTGCTTGACGCATACAGGATCATCGTCGTTCATGAAAAGCGTCATATTCTGCAAGCTGAACGAGTTACTCATGAAGCAGCATTTCCAAAATGATCGAACAAATCACAGAGCGGGAAGGCAGGAAGTTGCTACCTGATCTCGTTGAACTGCTGCGGGACACTGTGAACAACGGTGCTTCGGTAGGATTCATACCGCCACTCGAGGTTGAAACAGCTCAACGTTATTGGCTTGATACTTTTCAGGAAGTTGAAAAAGCTGAGCGAGTACTCCTTGTCTCCCACGGTGACAAAAGGTTAACCGGTTCGGCCCAGCTGGCACTTGCAACCAAACAAAATGGATTGCATCGGGCGGAAGTACAAAAGGTGATCGTACATAGTGATTTTCGCCGGCGCGGTATTGGTTGCGCGTTGATGGAGTCGCTTGAGATGGCGGCCCGAGATTTGGGTCGATGCTTATTGGTGCTCGATACTGAAGAGGGAAGTGCGGGCGAGAAACTGTATACAGATTGCGGTTACACTCGCGCCGGGCTCATTCCTAAGTACGCCTTGGCAGCCAATGGCGAGTTCATAAGTACCGTTTTGTTTTATAAACTGATCTAGAGTCATTAGAAAGATCACGTTGCTCATCTTTGTTAGAATTTGAGGAAGGAACTGTGTTCTGAATCGAACCATGGACATAAAAAGAATAAGCACTCCTAACGCTCCAACACCTGCTGGTCATTATTCCCAGGCGGTTGCCTATAACGGTCTCGTTTTCGTTGCCGGCCAACTGTCGATCGACCCTAAGACGGGCGAGAAAAAGCTGGGTAGCATTGAGGAGCAAACGGAACAGGCGCTCAGCAATGTGCACGAGATACTGAAAGCTGCCGGGAGTGACTGGAGCAAGGTCTTGAAGGTTACGGTTTACGTTTCGGATATCAATCTGTGGGAAGCCGTCAATAAGGTCTACATCCGAGTCCTCGGCGAGCATCGACCTGCGCGAGCTGTAATCCCGACAGGAGACCTCCATCACGGCTTTCTGATTGAGATCGACGCGATCGCGGCGACCGGTTAGTAGGCCGTCAAGCAGGAAACCATCGCTCTGTCACCAATTTATCTAAATAAATCCCTTGTATTGCGCTCGTTATTTCTTTAGTGTAAGCGCGCAAGGAGAGTCGGAACATGTGAAATAACCAGTAGATGTGTTTTATCGAGTTGCTTATTGGCTGTGGCCCAGCCATGACCTTGGCCCTAAAACTCTTAAGTCAAAAATATGAGCATCCTCCGAAAAGACCTTAAAGTTGAAACTGAGTCTGTTGGTGTTTTTGAAGAACCTGCTGATGGTGGGAGATTAATCGTACTCACCGCGCCGCTAACAGAAGCTATTGATCATGCCGGATACTTCATTCAAATGGCGATGGCCTCTTTGCCGATTTGGATGGAAGGCGTCATAAATCGAAAGTATCCAAAGTGGCGCGAAGTCGAGCACAATGATGATGGTTCGGCGAAATACATGCCCGCTGGCGTTCGGCTCGTCGAAAAGTCGTTGATGCGTGAGTATCGAGAAGACGACATCGTTGCCTGTTTTCCCGACGACCTACACAAGTTTATAGGACCCCGTACCAGAGTGGTCGCTGTATCAACACATAATCCACTCGGCGTTACTTTTGCTGCCGGCGTTTATACCTCTATCTTCGGGTCCTCGAGAATGCCGATCAACTCGCATTACTCCAGAGAACTATTTACCACCATCAAAAGCAGCCCCTACCGCGACGGATTCAAGGTCATCGTCGGAGGATCGGGCGGCTGGCAGATAATCCAGACAGATACCTATGAAGAGCTGGGAGTCGATTGTGTTGTTGAAGGAAGAAGCGAATCGACTGACACCCTCAGCCTCTTTCAAAAGGCAATCGACGGCGAAGAATTACCGCGTCGTGTCGAGGTAAAGCATCCGATGGACCGGGAAGGAATACTTTTTCCGGACACTCGAACCACGTTTGGCGTGGTAGAAATGACAACCGGTTGTGGCCGCCGCTGCAAATTCTGTGTACCCGATCTAAATCCGCAGATCGATCTTCCTAAAGATAAGATCATGGATGCAGTCCGGGCTAACGTGCGTAACGGGAACAAACAGATTTCGCTGGCAACGGAAGATATGTTCATCTGGGGTCAGGTCCACACAGATACTCCTTTTTACTTCCCGAATCGCGAGGCTCTCGTCGATCTGTATTCCGATATTGTGAATACACCCGGCGTCGAACAGCATGTTCTGAGTCACTCGACTATCGCACCCGCTGTGGTTGATCCGCTTTTGATCAAACAACTTTCAGACGTTCTATTGCCAAAGAGTCCGATTCATTTTCCATACTTGAGTAGTCATCCGGAAAAGAAAGCCCTCGCACCACTGATTGGTCTGGAAACGGGCTCAGTCAGAATGGCGAAGCAGATCATGTCGAGTAAAGGAGTGCCGTTTTCGATTGAAGACTGGCCCAGCGTAGTTCTGGAAGGACTAAGGGTACTAAACGAAAACAACTGGTTCCCGGCGATGACGCTGATTGTGGGAAATCCTGGAGAAACAGACCAGGACACAATGGAAACTTTGGATCTGATTTACGAAATCGAACGTAGAGGATTGTTTGCGTTTTTAATCCCTTCGATTTTCACGCCACTTCATGACACGAGGATGGAAAAAGAAGAGGGAGTCACACAAACGAAACAGCTCACACCACTCCAGTGGCAGTTGATGATGAAGTGTTGGAAGATGAATTTGCGACCGGGACAGTACAGCTGGTGGGGTCCGATGGCCTGGCGCGTTGGTTCAATCGGCATGTGGCTCTATAAGTTACGCAACCTTAACGGACCAAACTTTACCTGGCCTTTGGTTATGTTTTCGGGTGCCGTTTCGGAAAAGAACTTGAAACGCATGGGTAAGATTTATCCGGGCAAGCCGATGAAGACAAAAAATCGGGCTGAATTGCTGGCGTCACTAAAACCAAAAGATTGGCAATTTTTGCGCTCCGATAACGGAGATATGCCTATGGGATATACACCTCCACTTGGTACAATGGCGATGGCAGCAGAACACGTTTGAACCGGGACAACGAACATCGCTTATGCGGCTTCTAACCCGAAAAGCAGATCGTTGTAGTAAGTCCGGGTTAGAAAGGCTTCGAATATGCACCGTTATTTCGTTCGATTCCTTGCAGCCGCTATGACCTTCGTTGTTGGCGTAGTCATCAGCGCGGTCCCAATCTTTCACTCAACAACAAATTATGAATCGGTACGTCACGATAAGAGACGCCCGTGTCCTAAACGTACCGCGATTTTTCCTGCCGTAGCAATTAACAACCTTCCTACCGAACCACTCAAGCTAAGCTACTTGAGCACAAACTTCGATTCTGAAGACTCAGGCAAAGTGATTGTGCAAGTTTTGGTAGAGAATCAAAGCGGTCAGGACATCAGCGACTTCGCGGTGGACTTTCATACGGACGGAACAGGCAACAGCAATTTCGGCGGCAGGGAGAGTTTTGCACTGCCGCTTGAACAAGGTGCCACTCGCATTGTTACGATTAAGTCCGATTCGAGCCGCGGAATACAAGTCTGGCCTGCCTATACCCAGTTTAGTGACGGAACTTACTGGGTAAACCAAGCCAAGTTTTGATTTCCACAAAGTTCTTCTTCGGTCGCAATTACCCTTGACGAATTTTCGGTTCTAGGCGAAAAAGATCCCGAGAAATCGGGATTTTTTTCTGTCGCGAGGGACTTGATTGCCCACATTAGCGTGATCAAGAAAGCTTGATTTCTAAATCGGTCACGAAAGTGAGGCTCACAGGTGGAACTACCTCTTACGCCGATGGAGTTTGCGCGTCGTACCCGTCGCCTATACCCTGAACGAGAAGCCGTGGTCGACGGCGACCTACGACTAACCTATCAACAGTTCTTTGACCGCTGTGATCAATGGTCCGTCGCCCTGCAGCGCCTTGGCGTTCGACAAGGAGATCGAGTTGCTTATATCTCACCCAATACGCATTCGATGCTCGAATCGTTCTACGCAGTTCCTCAGATAGGAGCTGTCTGCGTACCACTGAACTATCGCCTAACACCCGATGACTTTGTTTATCTGATCAATCACAGTGGATCCAAGATTGTTTGTGCCCACTCAGATTATCTCGACGCTGTCGAATCGGTGCGTTCGCAGATGCCAAATGTTGAGGCATTTGTTGCGCTTGAAGGTTCCAAAGAAGGTTGGCTGAAATATGAAGAACTATTAGCCGATGCTAACGCTGAGTTTAACCAAGGCGCGATAAACGAGTCGGACTTGATTTCAATCAACTATACAAGTGGAACTACCTCGCGACCGAAAGGCGTGATGATCACTCACCGCAACGCCTACATTAATGTGATTGGTACGCTCATTCATTATCCTATAAAGATGAGTGATCGCTATCTATGGACCGTGCCGATGTTTCACGCAAATGGATGGACGTTTGTGTGGACTGTGACCGCCGCTGGCGGCACACACGTCTGCCTGAGGCGGGTCGATCCAGTTGAAATCTTCTCGAAAATCAAGAATGAGAAAATCACGGCATTTTGCGCTGCGCCTACTGTGCTAATCACTGTCGCGAATGCGCCTGCCGAAGCTCGGAAAGACGCGCCAAAAGGAGTCCGGGTGCTAACTGCTGGGGCACCACCTGCTGCTGCCACAATAGAGCGCGTTGAAGGGGAACTCGGTTGGGAGATTATGCAGGCTTACGGACTAACTGAAACGTCTCCATTCATAACTATTTGCGAGCCGCGTCCGGAGCACCATGCGTTGCCAACAGGTGAACGGTGCGAAATGAAAGCTTGCCAGGGAGTTGAGTTAGTGACGTCGGGTGAATTGAGGGTAATCGACGATGAGGGGAACGAGGTTCCACACGATGGCGAGACACTCGGTGAGATTGTCGTGCGTGGAAACGCAGTAATGAAAGGCTATTACCAAGACCCTGAGGCAACGGCCGCTGTAATGAAGGACGGATGGTTTCACAGTGGCGATGCTGCAGTGGTCCACCCAAATGGCTATGCTGAAATTCGTGATCGTTTGAAAGACGTTATTATCAGCGGTGGTGAAAACATTTCATCAGTAGAAGTGGAAGGAATATTGCTGCGCCATACGGCCGTTCAGGAGGTGGCGATCGTAGGCTTACCGAATGAACGTTGGGGTGAAGCACCTCACGCTTTTGTCGTGCTCAAGAATGGGGCAGCTGCGACCGAAGAAGAACTGAAAGAATTTGCGCGTGACCACATGGCCCACTTCAAAGCGCCTCATGGATTCACTTTTCTGTCAGAACTTCCGAAGACAGCTACCGGAAAGATTCAGAAGTATGTGTTAAGAGGCAGACCTGCAATCTCCCGGCAATGACATGTCGCAAAAAGCTAAACGATCAGTGGATGCAGACTCTCCGGCCGTGCAGGTAGCCGGCTTTATTGCCAAGTTCGATCCGGAAGTTGCGAAGATGACTCGAGCAGCGCGGTCAATAGTCAGAAAGCGTTTCCCAACTGCGATCGAACTCGTTTACGACAATTACAACGCACTGGCAATCGGCTATTCGCCAACAGAGCGAACCTCTGACGTCATATTCTCACTTGCGGTGTATCCGCGTTGGGTAAGTCTGTACTTTCTTCATGGTCGCTCACTCGCCGATCCGCGGAAGTTGCTACAGGGAAGTGGAACGCAAGGCGGTTTCATCAAACTTGAAAGTATTGAGACGCTTGACGATCCTGCAGTAAAAGCTTTGATCCAGGCAGCCCTAAAACACAGTAAGGTCTCGTTTGCTACTAAAGGACGCGGTTACACGATCGTCAAGTCAATCTCAGAGAAGCAGCGTCCTCGGCGGGCCAGGAATTGATGGGGACACGCATCCAGCAAACGGTAATCAGAGGATCTAATCTTACAAGATGCCAAGATTGTGAGTGCCTCGAGATTTACTCACGTAATTGTGAAACGTGATATGCGCGGCAATGCGTCGCTGGTCAGGCTACCGCGTTGCCAAAAGTCCACCTGATATTATTTAGCCATGCTTAGTCGATCAGTTCTCCTGTTCATAATGCTCGCGATTGTTACTTCGCACGCTCAATCTCCCTCGCCTGGGACGCCTCAAAAATCCTGTAGAGAACATCCACGTCTGGTTGGGAGTTGTTTTAAGCTGCACGGACGTCTGTCTGTCTACAATGGAGCTCCAACATTAAGAATTTGGAAGATTGGGACCAAACGGGTCTTTGGTGTTTCTGAACAGCGATTCGCCGAGCCGGGGTATAGCAACATCCCTACCAGCGTTCGTGAAAAGGTTACCGAGGAAAACGAAGTTACTGGCGATTACCTGGTGTGCCCATTCACCAAGCCCCGAGCTGGAGAGATGCAAATGATCTGCGTTGAGAGTGGCGAGAACATGGTCTCGCGCAAACGAAAGTAGGGCCACGATGATCAGAATTCTCTTCGGTTTAATGGTCCTTGTTTGCGTCTTTGGCGTGCCACAGAAAGGTCAAGTGCGGCCCGAGCTGAGTAGTAAAAGAATCAACGATTGGGAATTTGTTGGTTCGGGCAAGTGGACGCTCGCCGACGGCAAATTAATATTATCCGGGCCTGGTACTCCTGATGGACCAATTAGAAAACCTGCGGCTCTCGCCATACTCAAGTCTCAAGATTTTAAGAGTATCACCTTCGATGTAGAGCTGAAGTGTAACGCTCCATTAGAAACTATACGACGCGACCTCGATCTAGTTTTTGGCTATCAATCACCAACGCGTTTCTACTACGTCCACTTATCCGCCGTCACAGACGACGTACACAACGGAATATTCATTGTTGCTGACGCTGATCGGAAACGGATTGATTCCGGTAAGAGTGAGGCACGATTGAAGGATCAGAACTGGCATCACGCCCGAGTGGTTCGAGACGTTTCCAGTGGAAGTATCTCCGTGTATCTTGACGATCTGAAGACACCATTAATGACTGCGATTGATACGACACTTAGTTCTGGCAGAGTTGGCGTAGGGTCATTCGACGACGTCGGCGAATTCCAGACAATAGTTATTACCCCCTGACGTCGCATGCAAGAAGAGGCACGGGAAATCACTATAAACGCTGAGAGTCCCTACGACGTTGACTCTACGAAGCTATTGGCTGATTTAACGGAGGAGTTGAGTAAGTTGTACGGAGATCATGGAGGTGCAAACTCATTTAGCCCGGCTGACGTCACGGTAAGCAACTCCTCATTTCTCGTCGCGCGCAGAAGAGGGAAAGCCATCGGCTGCGGAGGACTGCGACCTCTCACCACCGGTACCGCCGAGGTAAAGCGGATGTACGTTTCACGAGAAGCGCGACGCCTGGGCGTTGCTGCTCGTTTACTTCGAGAGCTTGAAGTTGTTGCAGAGAAGTTCGGCTATGAACGGGTACGGTTGGAAACTGGGTTAAAACAACCGGAGGCAATTGCGCTGTACGAGTCGGCGGGTTATCGACGCGTAGATTGTTATGGTCAGTACGTGAGTAATGCTCTGAGCATTTGCTTCGAAAAAACTTTGCGTTAATCTTTAAGCAGGTTGACGTTGTTGTTGAGAGAAAAATATGCTGGCGAGGCTTTTTCAAATAACTCTCATCACGTTTTTTGTGATCTTTACGGTCGCATTCCTGGTTTTCATTTTTATCGCCGGGATGTCTGTCGGCTTTATAAGTTCGGCCCAGACCGGAGGCATCACTGCTATCGCCGGCGGATTCAGTAGCCACAATCTCAGTCGCGCACTCGTTCTCATTCCCATCATCTTATTCGTTGTCTACCTGGCTTTCCGCCGAAGCAAAATTCGCCGGTAGTTGTAGTTATACGCACAATCAATGTCTAACGAGAGGGGTCAGCTCTTCACCAGACGCAGCTTTATGCAGACTGCAGCCGCCGGTGTGCCGATTGGTTTGATTGGAGTGCGCCTCAAGCCGTCTGAAAGTCTCGAAAAACTCTTTGCCGAAATTCGGAATAACCTGCTGCAGATGATCAATGAAGAGCGCGATCTTGAAAAACTTCCGCCGGTCGCGTTGGACGACTTGGCAAATCGAGTTGCAACACGTCATGCACAAGATATGGCAACCGCTGAGTTTGCCAGTCACTGGGGCAGTGATGGACTCAAACCGTATCAGCGTTATTCATTTGCCGGAGGTTCTGAAGCCACACATGAGAATGTGTCTGCTGCCGATAACACCTGGTCCATGAAGCCTGAGGACTTAAAACTAGACACTTCTTATCTACATGTTCGTTTGTATCAAGAGAAGCCACCTAATGATGGTCACCGCCAAGCGATACTGGCTCCTCAACAAACTCATGTCGGAATTGGGTTTGCCGTTGAGAAGTTGCGGCTGCGTATGGTGGAACTCTTTCTAGCGAGATACGTCGAAGTCAAATCAATTAAGCGACAGGCTTCGCTGAAGGACAAAATTCAATTTAACGGCAAATTGCTTCACCCCTCACACATTCTGAATAGCCTCGAAGTTTTCTATGAACCACTGCCGAAACCTCCCGACATTGAATGGCTACGTCAACCTCGATCGTATTCGTTACCCACCGAATCAAAACGCCTCATGCCTGTCCTACCATCTCCATATCTCTACTTGGATCGGACACGAGGAGTCATAGAAGTTAACACCAGTGGGAGCTTTTCGACCCCTATCCCACTCTTCAAGAACTCTCCAGGTATCTACACACTTGTTTGCTGGATCAAACGAACACCCGGTGAGAAATCCTTTCCTGGTACACAACTGTCAATCCGCGTTGAGTAGGCCTAGGATCTTTGCCGGGCCGCCTCATAAAGCATTACACCGGCGGCAACGGAGACGTTAAGACTCTCAACCTCCCCGCTCATTGGAATCTTTAAAGCCTGACCAGCCAGTTTGATCTCTTCGTCCGTTAACCCGTTCGACTCGGGTCCAAGTATTAAGGCAACGGGTTGCTTCCAATTAAAGTCGACGTACGAAAGCTCAGCTTCGGCGTCAGCACAAACAGAAAATATGCTTTTCTTCGAACACCATTCGATCACTCGATTGAATGTCGGCCCGGTCCATACGGGAAGTCGAAATGCGGAACCCATCGCGCCACGTAATGATTTCGCCGAAAAAGGATCGCTCGTGTTTTTTGTGGTTATCACACCTGTGACTCCAGCAGCTTCGGCTGTTCGTAAGATCGCACCGACATTTACTGGATTGTTAATTTCGTGAAGCACTACAAGCAGGGAATTAGTTTTGAGCTTCTTAGACAATTGTTGTTCAGTAGATCTGGGACGTTGGGCAAGTACAACAACGCCTTGTGGAGTTTTGGTAAATGAAATCGACTCGAGAAGTCTTTCACTGATCTCTGCATTTTTTGCAGCAACCTCAGACAACTGTTCGATAACTTGTGCGGCTCGTGGCTTGCCCACCAGTTCTTCAGAGAAGATTACCGCTTCAATAGGAAGTTGAGATTTTAGAGCTTCCTCACAAAGTCTAAGCCCTTCAACATAGATCAAATCTTCGTCTTTACCGTCGCGCACGGCGCGGGCTCTTTTGAGTAGTGCATTGTCTTTGCTTGTTATTTTCATGAAGGAGCGACGGTAAACGTTATCCGCCAACTTCAACCCAGATAGGCCAGTGATCAGAAACGCTCAGAGGTCTGGCAACTCCCCATCTTTTGATCTCGATACCGTGACTGAATACCCAATCTGCGTGCAGACGTAATCCTGCGCCACGCCAGGTTGGAGTACCGGTTGGAAAAGTAGTTGTGTAACCGCGTGATTCTAGAAACTTTCTAGTTTGAATCGACTTTTGCTTTGACAGTGTATTGAAGTCTCCAAGGATCAGTGTTGGGATCGTTACCAGTTCGGCACGTGCAGCAATCACCTCTAACTGTTCAAGCTGTCCTCCAGCTGCTGCATGTGGATCCACATGAGCATTAAATATACGGACGCTTTGTTCACCGAACGACACAGTGGCCGCAATTGCCAGCCTTGGCCGCCACGGACATTCGTGCCACGGTAAATCTATTCGTTCTAAATCCTGCAGTCGAAAACGACTTAGCAGGGCCACTCCCGTGTCGCCTTCATCATGAAGTTCTATCGGCTCTTCAAAATCCAACCACCATTGACGCTGAACCGGCTTAATACCGCGTGGAATTCCAGCTGGAGCATGCGCCCAAGCCATTTGCAACGCCGCTGCCAGTTCTTTGGCGACGTGGTGTCCGCCCGTCCTCAATGTTCGTTTGTCAGCTTCCTGAAGCGCGATTACGTCGGGTACGGGCAACAACTCGCCTTTGGAAAAAGCGGCTGTGGCATTTCTCAGATTGCGGGAGATGAGTTCGGGACGCTTGCTCGTACTCATGAGATGCGCTTTTCGCAATAGCCCACCGGAAATCAATCGAGGACCTCGAGCGTACCGAATGTTGTATGATGCGATTATTAAAGTATTGCGGTCAGGGTTAGTGATGACATGGTCGGACGGTCCATGCTCAAGTTTCTCAGCTTCTGTTAACGGCGGAACCGCGGTCACCATGGCCCGCATATATTCGGGTTAATTTAGCGAGAACACAAATCAGGAGCGAAGAAAGACTTTATGAGCCGGAAGATCATTGCAGTTGTCGACGACATGTTTTTTGCGTCGAAGATCCGCGCAGTAGCTGAGGCGGTTGGGGTTGAGATTAGCTTTCCCAGAACATTAGAAGTGTTTGAACAAAAGATTCGCGAAGGTAAGCCCGACCTGGTTCTAGTTGATCTTCACAATCAGAGGATCGAGGCAGCAAACGTAGCAGAGGCATTGAAGAAAGACGAAACCACCGCACACATACCCTTACTGGGTTTCTTCTCACATGTTCAGACCGAACTTCAGCAGGAAGCACTGGCGGCCGGCTTTACGAAGGTCGTTCCGCGATCATTCTTCGCTCGAGAGCTCCCAAATATTCTTAAGGGTGAGGGGTAGAAATGTCTCGGTTTAGCTAACCGGCGCGGGTGTTATCACCTCGTGAATGGCTCTTACCTCGCCGACCAGTTGATCATACTGTTCCAGGTTCAAGGCCTGCGCACCATCCGACAGGGCATGCTCTGGTTGGTCATGGACCTCAATGATTAGTCCATCAGCTCCAACTGCGACTCCTGCGCGAGCTAGCGGAGTAACCATATAGTTTTTCCCAGTGCCATGGGACGGATCGACGATCACTGGCAAATGAGAAACGCGACGAACCGCAGGTATCGCAGCAAGGTCCATCGTATTACGAGTGTGCTGCGCAAACGTTCTAATACCGCGTTCGCAAAGAATAACCTGATAGTTACCCTCAGCCATTACATACTCGGCAGCGAGTAACCATTCTTCCAGCGTCGCTGAAAGACCACGTTTAAGTAACACAGGTAGACTAGCCTTACCCGCCCGACGTAAGAGCGAGAAGTTTTGCATGTTGCGGGCGCCGATTTGAATTACATCACCATAGCGCTCAACCAGGTCGACACCTGACTCATCGAGTGCTTCAGTTACGATCTTCAGACCATAAGCTTCGCGAACGTCAGCCAGAATTCGTAGTCCCTCCTCGCCAAGTCCTTGAAAGGCATATGGCGAAGTACGCGGTTTGTAGGCGCCACCGCGAAAGAACCGGGCTCCGCTGCGACGGACGGCTTCGGCTATCGCAAACGCCTGATTTCTGCTTTCGATTGCACATGGGCCGGCAATGATTGCGAGTTCATCACCTCCGATAGCCGCATCGCCAACTCGCACCACTGTCTTTTCAGGGCGCAGGTCGAGTGAAATCAGTTTGTACGGTTTACTAACACGGATTGCTTCAGCCACTCCGGCTAGATTTTCAAAATGTGAGGGGTCGACGGCTCCCTGATTGCCGGTTATGCCGATTGCCGTGCGCGTAGCGCCAGGCATGGGATGAGCTTTGAAGCCAAGGTCTTCAATAACGCGCAGGACGTCTTCGACCTCAGTATCCGTCGCGCCAGGTTTCATTACGATCAACATGACTCTTTTATACTCTCAGGATTTAACAAAAGTACAGAGAAGCAATGCTACATCTGGGTGGGAACGCTAATACCAAGGATACCCAGAGCTGCAGTTAATTGTGTCCGCACAAGTTTTGTAACGCCGATCAGGACAGCTCTTCTAACATCGTCAGGTTCTTTCATTATTCGATATTTCTGATAGAAGCCGCTGAAACTCTTAGCAAGCGTAAACGTGTATTTAGCCAAATTTGCAGGCTCTGCCGAATTCTTACATTGTTGGATTACCTCGTCCAGACGCTGCGCCAACATCACGAGCGACCAAACTTCTGTGCCCGCCTCACCTTCCAGTACTTCCGATATCCGCGTCTGCAAATCGGAATCAACAGTCGATTTCGACAACAGTGACTCTGCTGCGTTCAGCGGATCCTGACCAAGTTTGCGAAAGATAGAATTTGTGCGAACCGCCGCATACTGGCAGTAGGGACCAGTTTCGCCCTCGAAAGAAAGCGCCTCTTTGAAATCGAAAGCAATAACTGAGTTGCGTGTGTACTTCAAGAGAAAGTATCGCAACGCTGCAACTGCTATCTCGTGAGCAGCCGCATTCTTATCGTCATCAGCCAACTCTGGATTTCGCTTTTCGACCTCTTCCAAAGCACCGGCCTCTAGTTGGTCGATCAAATCATCTGCTTTTACGCCGAGACCTTTTCGGCCACTCATTTCGATGTATGGTCGGCTGCGATCCTCTGCGGTCAATTCAATCCCAAGCTCATCGCAAGCAGCGGGCGACAGGGCAACCATTTCATAACTAAAGTGGACGCTTGCGTCTTCGCCAATTTCAGGAACAACCGCAGCGACACCGCGCGCAACGATTTCCTGCGGATAGGATTGCCTTGAGTCGATCACGTTGTAGACCCGGGCGCCTCCGCCAAATTCTGGTCGGTCTTTACCGGTCTGTTCCTCAGCGTTCGGGTCCGTAGTTGTTATCCAGAGTGGCTCCCGGTCTTCGTACTCGCGGAATACCCGGTAATGAAAATCAAGGCCCAACTTGCCAAGTTTCCAGAGCTGATACGCTATGTCCTTACCGGTGTATGTCACAGTACTGTTGGAGCGCACAATGATCTTGTCTGACTCATGCTCATCCGTTCCGGTATGTGATTCGAATGGCATTACCCAACAACCTGCGTGTCGACCTTCAGTTTCATATCGAATCACACCGTTGCTTTTCATCAACTCAAAAGCACGTTCCCAAAAATGTAGATGGAGAATATCTGATTCGCGCGCCAACAGGTCGTATCGGATTCCGAGGCGTTCCATCGTGTCTAGAATGCATTCGACATTTCGCGTGGCAACGTAGTCAGCGAGTTCTGCGATCTCGTTGTTGCCTTGCTCTAGAGCGTGCAAGACTTCAACGCGCAGTTTTACCTTTTCCGCATTCATGTCTCCGGCTATATTTCCGTCGCGATAGAAAAGGCCCACTTTGGTATAAAGATCCCAACAGTAGTAGTCGAAGGTGTAATCGATTGGTAACGACTCGTTGAGTTTTCGAATCTGTTCAAGATTCATTTTCTCGAGATAGAGGAAACCTACTACGACATCCGCTACTTGCACTCCCGTGTTGTCGATGTAGTTTTGGACCTCAACGCGATCGCCGGCGGCTTTCAGGACACGAACAAAGGTGTCTCCCAGAACCGCGTTGCGCACGTGGCCAATGTGAGCGGCCTTGTTCGGGTTGATGCTTGTATGCTCAACCATCATCTTTGGCCCACTCAATCCCCAACTCTGCGGCTGACTCGCTCGTGCAGTAAAGATCGAGAGCAACTTAGCGCGGTTAAAGAAAACGTTTATGTATCCAGCGCCGGCAATGTCGACTCGATAGACTTCGTCGATCCGCTCTAATTCTGGTTTGAGTTTTTCGGCAATCGCTCGAGGATTTTGTTTCTCACCCGTCTTCTGTTTGATGAGTTTGGCCAGCTCGAAGCAGACGGGGAAAGCAAGATCCCCAAGTTCGGGGCGGGGCGGAGTCTCGGCGTTAGGTTCGTTTAGCTCAACGTCAAAAAGCTCGCGGGCAGATTCGCTTACACGGTCTTTTAACTTCTGTTGCAGTTCATTCAAGGTCATAGGCGGCTACTTGTGTGCACACAAAAGCGAAGAGTATATCTTAGCGACCGTTATTAGTAGTAGCGGTGTTCCTCAAATTTGAAACCCTTTAGTAGTTCTGACGATTTAACCCTTCAAGCTCTTCTGTCGGACCGCGTACGTCCTCGTGCGCATCTCGAGAAGAAGACCTTCTAAAGTGTGACAGGCAGAAAGCGTTACAAGCGCACGAGGACGTACGCGGTCCGACAGAAGAGCTTGAAGGGTTGATTTGTGTGGAGCTACTGAAGGGGACCGGGGCGCGGTTGGGAAGGATTGACTTGCTCTGATACCATCGAGATCTAAATGCAAACCGCAGCAATATCAATGATATCGCCGGAGTTGAGTGAGAGATTTGCCAACGCAACCCGAGTTCTCGTGCTCACTGGAGCCGGTGTGTCAGCCGAGTCGGGTGTCCCAACCTTTCGCGGCGGTGGAAATACTACTGTGTGGAAGGGCATGCCCTTCGACGTGATCTCGTCAGCGCAGATGGTTGAGCGCGACCTTGCTGCTGTTTGGGAGTGGTTTGACTACAGAAGGAATTTACTTCAAGACCTACAGCCAAACGCCGCACATTACGAGCTCGCCGCCTGGCAACAACACTTTCCCGAGATCACACTTGTTACGCAGAATATTGATGGTCTACATCAAAAAGCTGGCGCGACCAAAGTATTAGAACTGCACGGCAACATTTGGCGGGCGAGATGCACCGGATGCGGCGGGCGACATGACTTCGCCGACAAAAAGCGGCCCGAAGCTTGTCTGGAATGCGGAGATCGACTACGTCCTGACGTTGTCCTCTTTGGCGAGATGTTGCCGACCGGAGTGTTTGAGCTGGCCGGCGAAAAGGCTTCGAGGTGTGAACTATGTTTTGTGATTGGAACTTCGGCTTTAGTTTATCCGGCAGCGAGCTTGCCAGAAATTGCTAAAAGTGCCGGCGCTTACGTTTGCGAAGTCAATCCAGAACGCACTCCGTTGTCGGACTTTTGCGACCAGACAATTCAAGGAAAAGCCGGAGAGATATTGCCGCTATTCGGAATCTCAGCCAAATGAAAACGCTTTACTTTGACTGCTTCGCCGGAGCTAGCGGCGACATGATCTTAGGCGCACTTGTTGACGCCGGGGTTAACCCCAACTCGCTGAAGGAGCAGTTGTCGCTCCTTGTCGTTGATGGATTCAAGATAGATTTTGAGAGAGTTAATCGTTCAGGGTTGAGCGCCACTTATGCGCGAGTGGAAACTGAACACGAACATAAACATCGTCATCTGTCAGACATTCACAAAATCATCTTCGGTTCAGCTCTTTCGGATGGAATAAAGCAGAGGGCGTTTCAGATCTTCACACGATTGGCTGAGGCCGAGGCCCGAGTCCACAATGAACCGATTGACCATGTACACTTTCATGAGGTTGGCGCTCTTGATGCCATTGTAGATGTCGTTGGCGCAGTGATTTGTTTTGAACAATTGCACGTGGAACACTTCATGAGTTCGCCGTTGCACGTTGGTAGCGGCATGGTCCAAATGGCACACGGTCGCTTTCCGGTACCACCTCCAGCAGTAACCGAACTACTTAAAGGAGTGCCGTTTTACTCAGGTGACATACAAGGCGAGTTGTTAACTCCGACTGGTGCCGCGATCATCACTACTGTCTGTCAGGAGTTTGGCGCGTTGCCACTAATGACTGTTTCGCAAACAGGCTACGGCGCCGGCACGCGAGAGCACAAAGACTTTCCAAATGTTTTAAGAGTAATGGTTGGAGAAACGCAGCAGCTGTCCGCAGGTGACGAGCGTCTTTGGATGATTGAAACAAATATCGACGACGTTTCTCCTCAGATCATTGGCCACGTGATGGATCGAGCGTTTGAAATGGGAGCGCTTGACTGTTTTTTCACCTCGGTTCAGATGAAGAAGAATCGCCCGGGCGTTCTATTGTCAATCCTGTGTCGTCCGCAGGAAAAAGAGACGCTGCTGCAACTCCTTTTCACGGAGACAACGACGATTGGCATTCGGAATTACCAAATTGAACGACGCGCACTCGACCGGAAAGTAGTCAGCGTCGAAACCGAATATGGCCCAATAGATGTTAAAGTAGCGAGCATGAATGGCAGAGTTGTTAATGCTATGCCGGAGTTTGAACAGTGTCGTTCAGCGGCACGAAATGCAGATGTACCATTGAAAGTAGTTGAAGACGCGGTGCGCGTTGCGCTTGCAAAATTGAAAGGCTAAGCGTCTTTTGAGGTATCGCAGAAAAGGTATGGCAACCAAGTTTCCAGAGCAAAAGCCGAATGGCAAGAATCGAGAGAAGAGCGTTCCTCCTGTAAATCTTGAGCGAATTGCCGAGGGCGTGCGATTGATCATCGAGGGAATCGGCGAAGATCCGAAACGACCTGGACTGCAAGGAACTCCAAGACGCGTTGCGGAAATGTATTCCGAACTCACTTCCGGGATGAGAGAGGATCCGACTCAACATGTCATTCCGTTACCGGGTGACAAACACGATGAGATGGTGATCGTAAAGGACATCAGCATCGCTTCTCTGTGTGAACATCACCTCGCGCCTTTCGTCGGTAAGTGCCACATCGCTTACATTCCCAAGGGTGGCAGAATTCTCGGTATATCAAAGTTGGCACGACTCGCAGAGACATTTTCGCGACGTTTACAACTTCAGGAACGCCTTACGACTGACATTGCTAACACTCTCTTTGATGGGCTGAAGCCCTTGGGTGTGATGGTGGTGATTGAAGCCGAACACACGTGTATGACTTTACGAGGAGTGAGGAAGGCCGACTCTAAAACGATAACATCAGCTGTTTTGGGCGGCTTCCGATCTGACCCGCGTACCCGCGCTGAAGCTATGTCACTCATAAAAGGAAAAGATTGAAATTGGTTATGACAATATTGAGCCCCACAGCAAAATCACGTTTGGGCATTCTTCTGGCTTTCGTTTTGTTAGGAGGAGTAACTGTGTTCTCACAACAAAAGACAGGCGAGTCAGCGATCACCGAAGCCACGCTACGCGCGCACGTCAAGTTTCTGGCGGATGATCTGCTCGAAGGCAGAGGTACCGGCGCAAAGGGTGGTGAACTCGCGGCAAAGTACATCGCGTCGCAGCTGGAGGCGAGTGGGGCTAAGGGTGCTGGCGCGAATGGCAGTTTCTTTCAGCCTGTCTCGCTCGTGGGTGTCAAAGCAGATCCCAGTACAAAGTTAACCATCACCGGTAGCAGCGGAAGTGAAACCTTCAAATTCGCTGAAGACTTCGTAGCATTTACAGGAGCTCAGAAAGAGGAAGTCGATGTCAATGCTGACCTTGTTTTCGTCGGCTACGGCATCGACGCACCTGAACAACGATGGAACGACTACAAGGGGCAACCAGATGACTACCGCGGAAAGATCCTGGTCATGCTCGTCAATGATCCGCCGGCGACGACAAGTGAGCCGAGTCTCTTCGGAGGAAAGGCATTAACGTATTACGGACGTTGGACGTACAAATACGAAGAAGCCGCTCGACGTGGTGCGGCGGGAGCAATTCTGCTCCATACCGATCAATCAGCAGGTTATCCATGGGGAGTGGTTCGTACTTCAAATGGATCATGGCGTTTCGATATTGAACGGACAGCAACCGATACCACTCCGTACCTGCAATTTCGCTCATGGATGACGAACGATGCCGCGCTGCGTCTGATGAAACTCGCCGGCCAAGATCTTGAGAGCTTGAGAACCAAAGCCGCGAGTCGTGACTTCCAACCCGTGAAGCTCGGACTCAAAGGAGATTTGAATCTCAAGAGTGAAGTGAAACGGGTGGCGGCACCAAACGTTGTGGGAATTCTTGAGGGCAGCGATCCTAAGCTTCGGGATGAGTACGTGGTCTATTCCGCGCATTGGGACCACCTTGGAATAGGCGCTCCGAATAAGGATGGCGATGCCATTTACAACGGAGCACTGGATAACGCATCCGGAGTCGCATGCGTACTCGCCATCGCAGAAACAATTGGACGCACTCCATTGGCCCAACGTCCGAAACGTTCGAGCTTGTTTCTGTTTCCTACCGCCGAAGAACAAGGATTGTTGGGTGCTGAGTGGTATTCCAAACATCCACTGGTCCCGCTCGATAAGACAGCAGCGAATGTAAACCTTGATTCAATGAACGTGTTGGGAGTCACTAATGACTTCATTCCATTGGGCGCTGAACGATCAAGCCTAAAAGCGGTGGTGGAAGCGGTCGCTCGCGAGCGAAACATGAAAGTCTCGGCAGATGCACGCCCGGAGCAGGGCTCATTCTATCGGTCCGATCATTTTCCTTTTGCCAAAGTTGGCGTGCCGTCTATAAGTTTGAAAGAAGGCAACGACTATGCGGGCCACACGAAGGAATGGGGTGAAGAACAGTTCAAGGCATATAACACTGCTCACTATCATCAGCCTTCTGACGAAATACGCGACTCCTGGGATTTTCGCGGAATGATTCAGGAAGCAGAGATAGCACTAGCAATCGGGCTGAAGATTTCAAATATGCCCGAAAAGCCAAAATTCAACCCGGACGACGAATTCGCCAAGAAGAAATAGAGAGCCAGCTAAGGAAACTTCACGATTGAGTAACAACACTTTCTACGTAACGACACCTATCTACTACGCCAACAGTGTTCCGCACCTGGGCCATCTCTACACAATGGTAATGGCCGATACGATTGCTCGTTCGCACCGGCAACGTGGTATTGACACCTACTTTCTTACCGGTACCGATGAACATGGCATCAACATCGAACGCGCGGCAGAGAAAGCGGGTCGTACACCACAAGAACAGGCCGACTACGTCGTCCGCTATTACAAGACGATGACGGATCAGTTTGGTCTCGACACTGCTCACGGTGGTTACGACATCTTTATGCGTACCACTGCGCCATTTCACTATCTGGGTGTAAGTGAATTGTGGCGGCGTATCGCAAATGCCAAAACTCCCAAGGGTAATTCGGCGATCTATAAAGGTCATTATGAGGGCTGGTTCTGTGCAGCGTGTGCTGCCTACAAAACCGAGGACGAATACCAGAAGCCAAACGCTGAAGGTGAGCCACCCACATGCTTGATTCACGATACGCCGCTGGACCGCATCTCTGAAGAAAGCTATTTCTTTCGGCTTTCTGATTATGACGAAGCGCTCTTGTCCGTTTATGAGAATAAACCTGACTTTGTGAGACCTGAGTCTCGTCGAAATGAAGTGATGAGTTTCGTACGAGGTGGTCTGCAGGATCTTTCGGTGAGCCGATTGAAGACATCTGTAAGTTGGGGAGTTCCGGTGCCAGACGATCCGGCGCATACGATGTACGTCTGGTTTGACGCGCTTACGAATTACATCACGGCAATCGGTTTTGGTAATGAAGAACGCGAACGAGTTGCGGGATTTGAAAAGTACTGGCCTGCACTCCATCTCGTTGGTAAAGACATTCTTCGATTTCATGCTGTGTACTGGCCAGCTTTCCTGCTTGCCGCCGGTATTGAACTACCTCGCGGGATCGTCGCTCACGGGATGTGGCTCGACCCTAATGGACGCAAGATGTCGAAGACCATCGGCAACACGATCGAATTGGATGTGCTCCAAAAACACTTTCCAGTAGATGCGGTCCGTTATTTTTCTCTAAGAGAAATGGTGTTTGGTCAGGATGGACGATTTGGTTACGAGGGACTAATCGATCGAACAAATAGCGACCTCGCAAGTGGCCTGGGAAATCTTTCAAGTCGAACGCTAACCATGATCGGCCGTTATGCCGATGGAAGGATTCCAACCAGGCATATATCTGAGGACAAGCTGCTGCAAGCCAAGCGAATTGGTGTCGATACTGACGAAACCACGATCGCCGGCTTTGTCGAGCACGCTCGTAATCAATACTTGCAACTTTTTGAGACGTTCTCATTCAGTCGTGCACTTGAGGTCGCGTGGACCGTCGTGGCGAGAATGGACAAGATCATCTCAGACGCAAAACCATGGGACCTCGCGAAGGATGAAAATCAAAGACAGACCCTAAATGCTGTTTTGTATCGCGCTGCTGAAACACTTAGATGGCTGAGTGTATTGCTCTACCCGGTTATGCCGTCAGCGAGCCAGGAGATTTGGACGCAGCTTGGCCTTTCCGGTTCACCAGCGCACATTGATCCGGCCAAGTTAACCTGGGGTGAATTGAAAGAAGGGAATTCAATCGGGAAGGTGGGTCCCGTTTTTCCCCGCATCGACAAGGTAAAAACAATGGGTGAAATCAGCGAACACTTACAATCAGCGGCTGGTGTTCCGGCGGCAGATTCGAAGGCTGAGGTGCCTTCAACACAGCCAGCAGCTCCCCAGGACGACGCTAAAGAAGAAGCAACCGGCGTTACCAGCTTTATCGAGATCGGCGATTTTGCGAAAGTCGATTTGCGAGTAGGTCAGGTGTTGTCTGCAGAGCGAGTTCCGAAAGCAGACAAGCTGCTACTGTTGAAGATCGATCTGGCCGAAGAACAACCGCGTCAAGTACTCGCGGGCATTGCGCAATTCTATGAGCCGGAAAGTTTGATTGGCCGTAAGGTTGTCGTCGTTGCAAATCTAAAACCTCGCAAGCTCCGTGGCTTTGAGTCTCAGGGAATGGTGGTTGCAGCTTCATATGGCGAAGAAGGTCGGCCTGTGATTGCAACCTTCACCGAAGAAGTGCCAAACGGCGCGCGCCTCAAGTAAGTTAAGCGTTCACGGCCCAAAGTTGTAATGGCGGCTTGGCCGCCTCCCTTGCGGTAAGCCTTTGGCTTACCGGAGTTTGAGGTAAAAGTCTCAGGCTCCGCCTTTCTAACCACTACAGGCGCAGCCTTTTGCGAATGGGTTATCGGAAAGCCAGAGGCTTTCCGCAAGGAGCTGCGGCCAAGCCGCCAATCCTTTTGCGCAAAGCCAGCCGAACCCTAAACAGCATCCAGAGTTTCGGTTTGCGGACGCGTTGGTATCTCAAAGAATGTTCATCGACTCGCACGCACACATTGACGGCCCCGAGTTTGACCTTGATCGCAATGATGTAATCGAACGTGCGACAGCTGCTGGAGTCTCGATGATATTGAACGTGGGCACCGGCGAACCAAAGACCGGCGTGTTCGAGAGAGCCATTGCGGTGGGAGAGACAAATCCACGCGTCTATACCTCTCTAGGTGTCCATCCACACGACGCCCGCTTTTATGACGATGAGACAGAAGCGAAGATCAAATCACTTCTTTCGAGCGGTGCAAGGACTATAGCCTGGGGCGAGATCGGGCTCGACTTTCACTACGACAATTCGCCGCGCGACGTTCAGACAGCAGTTTTCGCTCGGCAACTGCAAGCGGCTAAAGATTCCAAACTTCCTGTCATAATTCACACGCGCGAAGCGGAAACTGAATCAATAGCAATACTGAAAGCTGAGTACTCGGATGCTACCCGACGAGGTATTTTCCATTGTTTCAGCGGCAGCGCTGAACTTGCAAAGCAAGCTATCCAACTCGGTTTTATGATCTCTTTTTCTGGAATCGTTTCGTTTAAGACCGCGCATGAATTGCGCAGTATTGCGAAGTCAGTACCTGCTGAACGACTGCTAATTGAGACGGACTGCCCGTTTCTCACTCCGGTTCCGCATCGAGGTAAACGAAACGAACCTGCATATGTAATCGAGGTGGCACGTTGCCTGGCCGAAGTCCGGAACACTTCGATCGAAGAGATCGCAGAAGTGACTACCAACAATTTTTTGAGATTCTTCGAACTGTCTTCCAACTAGTACGCTTGGCGCGCAACTCTACTGGCATCAAGCACTTCGTGTCGCAGAGTACAAATTAAGGATCAATAAGAGATAACTTTCACATGCCTTTGTTTTGATGGTATGCTCAAGGCAATTAGCGGCCCAAGAAGGCCAGTCTGGACCAGCCATGGCGCAACAGAACTCCTTCGATATCGTTTCTCAAGTGGACCTCGCCGAAGTGGCGAATGCGTTGAACCAAACTGTGAAGGAAGTTCGACAGCGTTTTGATTTCAAAGGAAGTCACGCGAATGTTGTGCTAGAGAAGACAGACCTTCTTCTCACTGCTGAGGATGAAACGAAGCTCAAGAACATGAACGACATCCTGCAGCAGAAGTTGGTTCGACGCGGAGTTCCGCTAAAGGCACTAAGCTACAATACGGTTGAACCAGCTGCGGGTGGAACAGTAAGGCAAACGGTCCAAATTCAGCAGGGCATACCTCAGGAGAAAGCCAAAGAAGTTGTAAAATTCATCAAAGACACCAAGGTCAAAGCTCAAGCTTCAATCCAGGGCGATGTTGTTCGAGTTTCGGGACGTGATCGAGATACATTGCAGGACGTAATTGCGAAGCTGAAAGAAAGAGACTTTGGCATCAACATGCAGTTTACAAACTATCGTTCGAACTGAAGATAAAAGATGGCGCTGTCCGGTAACACAATCACACTTGAAGAAGAAGCCAGGTTGTCGGCGCGTCGAATCTTCACTCTAATCGCTCACGAACTGCAGCAGGTTGAATTGGAATTCGAACGTCAGGCGAATTCTAATGTCCAGGTCATTGCTTATCTTGGTGACTATCTGAGGAGATCCGGCGGCAAACGGGTTCGGCCTGCGCTGACGATACTCTCAAACTACGCTGTCGGTGGAGATGGTGCCCGACATAACTCCATTCGGATGGCGACAGTGATGGAGTTTCTTCACACCGCAACACTCGTACATGACGACATTATCGACGAGGCGGACATGCGCCGGAATCGCCCAACAGTCAACGCGCTTTACGGAAACGCGACTGCCGTTTTGATGGGCGACTGGCTTTACATGTCAGCGTTTGAGACCAGCTTGGCTGAGAGATCGCTCGAGATTTTGGACATCCTGACTAGTGTCACTCGGAAGATGACGGAAGGCGAGATCCTGCAATTGACGTCACTAGGCCACGCCGACGTTACCGAAGCTCACTATCTGGACGTTTTGCAACGCAAGACCGCCTACTTGTTTAGTGCGAGTTGCGAGATTGGCGGGATTCTCGGTACCGCGAGCGAAGCGGAACGAAATGCGCTGAGAGACTACGGACTTAGTTTGGGCACGGCTTTCCAACTAACTGACGACTTGTTGGACTTCACCTCAAACGAGACTACGCTGGGTAAAGCGGCAGGTGCCGATCTCCTAGGCGGTAAAGTGACTCTACCCTTGATTTATCTCATACAAAACCGTCCCGAAACGCGTGAAATGGTCCAAACCGTATTACACGAGGGCCGTTACGAAAGCACTAGTCAACAGGAGCTCTGCAAGGCAATCAGCGAGTCGGGCGCTCTTGAACAAACCCGAAAACGTGCCCACGAGTATGCCGAAAACGCTCGCGCAGCGCTGGACGTGCTGCGAGAATCGGAGTATTCCGATTCGTTACGGGCCTTGCCTACCTATGTATTGGATCGGGATCGGTAACTCAAAAGCTATTGTGCAAACCGAGAAAGCCCTCTAGAATTCCCCACTGATGGAACGGCCTAACGAGAACTTACTCTCGAGACTTGAACAGAGCCTGCGCCAGTCACGCGCAGCACGCATGCATCTGGCGGCACGCTTGAGAGAACTCGAAGCTGAGGCCGATAGCGTCCGTGCCGAATTGGCGGAGATGGATCTTTTGGCTTCACAAACGGAGGCCGCAATCTATCGTCTTTTGTCATCAGTACTCGCAGCGGGGAACCTGTCCCTCGGGGGTCTGCCTTCCGACGCCGAGCTTGAGGCTGCGATGCGGCAATCTCAACCACAATCCCCATTGCGCCAGCAGATTCCTGTTGAACGACGTCCTCAGATTCCAACGGTTAGAAATAACGTTGACGTCCTCAGTGACAGATTTATGGATCGGACTATCCCGCAGGCGGTCACTCTTTTGCTTCGCGAAGAAGGTGGCGCACTTCACGTGAATGAAATCTACAATCGTTTACTTGAAGGTGGGTTCAAGTTCACTGGGCAAAATCCGACGATCAGCGTGGCGGTTTCCCTGAATCGCAATACCCGATTTCGCAAAGTGGCCCCGGGGACTTTCGACCTCGTTATGCGCGACGCGTCTTCAATCGCCTCATAATTGAAGCAGCATCTGCGTTTCTCCAAAGCTCTGCTACTCGTTACAATACGCTCCAATGCGCGCGATGGTGCTTTCCGCCGGCTACGGCACACGTCTATGGCCTCTCACTGAAGATCGGACCAAGCCAGCTATTCCAATACTAGGCAAACCGCTAGTAGGTTATGTGGCGGAATACTTGGCAGCACACGGATGCAACGAAATTGTCGTAAACCTTCACCACCGGCCTGAGTCTGTCCGTCAATCTTTGGGCGATGGACGGGACTTTGGAGTTAGTTTGTACTACGTCGAAGAGCCAGTGATCCTGGGAACGAGTGGTGCTCTGGATAATGCGCGCGACTTACTCGACAACGAGACGTTTGTGGTGGTGAACGGAAAAATCATCACCGACATCGATTTGGCTGCCGCACTTGAGACTCATAGACGAAATGATGCGCTCGCAACGCTGGTTTTGTTGCCAAATAAGCGGCGCGAGCGATTTAGCGTAGTTGAAACAAAGGGCAATCAAATAACCAGGTTTGGCGGGATGCCTGTCTTGACTGGTGATGAGGTGCCCTTAATGTTTACTGGAATACAGATCCTGGAACCTCGAATCTTTGAATACATTCCGCGCGGAGTGTTTTCACACTCGACAACTGACGTCTACCCTCAAGCAATTGCGAAGGGCGAACGAGTAATCGCCCATGTGAGCGAAGGGAAATGGAGGGAACTTTCCACGCTCCAGAGATATCTCGATATCAGCCTAGAACTACTTCAAGAACGCAACGAATCCAATTTCCTTGGCAAGAACACTGCGGTCGCAACTGAAGCCTCAGTTACGGACTCAATCCTGTGGGACAATATTGAAGTAGAGGAAAACGCCGAGGTGAATCGAGCGGTAGTTGCCGATAACGTACGTGTAGGTTCAGGCGAGATTGTGCAGAATTCCATCATTGTGGCGCGTAAGTTGGTTGAGGGGAAGACACCCCCGGAAAAGGCAATGAAGGGTTACTTCACGGACGATAGTTTTGTCGTGCCCCTGAGCGAGTGATACAATCCGTCTCCAAATTCACGGTGAGTTACCAGCGGGACAATATGCGTCCCGTTACTTTTTGGAATTGGTTTCCCCGATACTTGTTTCGCTGATGAGCTCCGCACCACAAGTGATTTCCAACGCATTTGAGTCTTCCGCATCCGAACGACTTGCGAAATTCCTTGCTGAAAATGGAATTAGCAATGGTGAAATCCTGCCAATAACTCCTGACGCTTCAACTCGGAAGTACTTTCGGGTGAATTGGAAAAAAGGGAAGGCGGTAGCCGCGGTCTACCCGGAACCGTTTGACCCTGAGTTTCATCCTTATTTGGATGTAACTCGCTTGTTTCTAGCCTGCGAACTGCCGGTTCCCGAGATTTACACGGTTGATGGAAGTGTAGGGATCATAGTTCAGGAAGACTTGGGAGACCGCCAGTTATTTCAAGTCTACGACGACGAATCAGACGAGACCTGCGATGAGTTTAAAGAACAGGCCATCGAACTCATTGCTAAGATCCAGGGAGCGACGGAAAAAGCTTTTGAGATGCAGTCGATTTCCAGCAAATTGGCATTCGACGAAGCTAAGTTATCCTGGGAACTTGATTTTTTCCTGGAGCATTATTTTGGCAGCCTTCGTCACGACACGCTGCGACATTCTGAACGCGCCGAGATCAAGGCGGAACTAGATGACATAGCGGCTGAGCTTTCGGCGGCACCGCGGGTGTTGTGCCATCGTGACTACCATGCTGCCAATCTAATGGTGGATCAGAAAAACCATCTTCGGATTGTGGACCATCAAGACGCGAGAATGGGACCGGCAAGTTACGATCTGGTCTCGTTTCTTCTCGACCGACAACCGTGTCCGCCATCCCTTGCTGAACTACGTGGCCATAGGTTGTATTTTTTGGAAGAGAGACGTCTTCGGGGTCTCGGAGTACTAGACCCAGATGATTTCGCACAGGAATTCCGCTTGATGACCATTCAACGAGGACTTAAAGCTATCGGTACGTTCTCTTATCAAACTGCCGTTTGCGGCCGTGGAGCAGCTTATGAGCAGTACATTCATCCAACACTAAGAATCGTTTTGCAGGCTGCCGACTGGCTGGACAGATTTCCAACTCTGCGACGCCTACTCCGCGAACGAGTTTATTAACACACCAATCTTTCAATCGATGACAACGCAATCATTCGCATTAGCTTCGGATAAACAAGTTTACATCAATCAACTTTCAGCACATGTCGGTTCAGAAGTCATTCTGAAAGGCTGGCTCTACAACATGCGCTCAAGCGGAAAGATCCTCTTTCCGCAGTTACGCGACGGAACAGGTGTTGTTCAATGCGTAGTATTGAAGAGTTCAGTTACCCCGGAAGTTTGGGAGGCTCTCAAATCATTGGGCCAGGAATCCGCTTTAGTGATCAAGGGGACTCCAAGGGAAGACAGCCGGGCTCCAGGAGGTTATGAGATCGATGTAGTTGATGCTCAGGTCCTCCAACAAGTTCATGACTATCCAATTACACCAAAGGAACACGGCACCGAGTTTCTGATGGACCACCGCCATTTATGGCTACGGTCCCGCCGACAACACGCCGTCCTGAAAGTCCGACACACGGTGGTTCAAGCGGTCCGGAACTTCCTCGACAACGACGGATTTACGTTATGTGACTCGCCAATCTTTACGCCCGCCGCGTGTGAAGGAACTACGACCCTGTTTGAGGTTGATTATTTCGAGGGTGAAAAGGCATACCTGACTCAGTCTGGTCAGTTATATAACGAGGCTACGGCGGCGGCGTTTGGCAAGGCCTACTGTTTTGGTCCAACATTCAGGGCGGAAAAATCAAAGACCCGTCGTCACCTGACTGAGTTTTGGATGGTGGAGCCGGAAATGGCCTACGCAACGCTCGACGATGTTTTCAGTCTTGCCGAAAGATTCTTGAGTTACATCGCGGCGCGCGTCCTTGAAGATCGAAAAGAAGAACTGAAGGTCCTTGAGCGAGATACAACCAAACTCGAACAGATCATTCCTCCATTTCCGAGAGTTCATTACGATGATGCAGTAAAGATGCTTCACGAGGGATTCGAGAAGGGCTTAATGGAATCGAAGTTTGAATGGGGTGGGGATTTTGGCGCTCCAGATGAGACGTACATCTCGAGTCAATTCGACAAACCGGTCATGGTCCATCATTATCCGGCGGCAATTAAAGCGTTTTACATGGCACGGGATCCGGAGCGGTCTGAATTGGCTCTGGGAGTTGACGTACTCGCTCCTGAAGGCTACGGCGAAGTTATTGGAGGTGGCGAACGAGCTACTTCCCTTGAATTCTTACAGGAACAGATAGCGCTGCATGGCCTGCCGGAAGAAGCGTTTCAGTGGTATTTGGACCTACGTCGATATGGAACTGTTCCCCATGCCGGTTTTGGCATGGGTATAGAACGCTGCACGGCGTGGATGTGTGGTATCGAGCATATCAGGGAAACAATACCGTTTCCGCGAATGCTTTATCGTATCAGACCGTAATTCGGTGATGTGCCGGCATCCTCAACTGCCGGCTTTCAATCTACCTGTAAAACATTTCGAGAAATCCTATGCAAAGTTCCGCATCAAAAAAAGACGAACACCTGAGACTTGAATTTAACGACTGGGCACGTGCCGGGCGCGGTGAAGGCATGGAACGAGGACACAAACCAGTCGGCGTGCAAGCAATCGAAAAAATGCAAATCAGCGTCACGGATCGCATTCTCGATGTGGGATGTGGCTCGGGATGGGCCACACGCTTACTGGCACAAAGGGCGAACACCGGAGAGGTGGTTGGAATCGATATCTCAGACGAAATGGTCCAAGTTGCACAGGACTCTTCAAAGTCAACGCCAAATGCTCGATTTCAAGTAGCTAGTGCCGAGACTCTGCCGTTTCGCGATGGCGAATTTAACTCCGCATTCTCGATGGAGTCGATTTATTACTACTCCAATATGCTTGCGGCCTTAGGTGAGATCCACCGCGTGATCAAGAGCGGCGGTGCGTTTGTAACCGTTATCGATCTCTATCTCGAAAACACGCCTTCGCATCAATGGATACCAACTCTTAACGTACCTGTACATTTGTTAGGCATACCCGACTATCAAACCATGTTTGAACAGGTAGGTTTTGTTAACTTTCACCATGAGCGTCTTTACGATCCGACACCTATCCCGGATGATTATTCCAGTGGCTCATTCAAGACTCGAGAAGACTATGTCTTGTACAAAAAGAATGGGTCCTTGATGCTCACTGGCGAGGTGAGGAAATGAGTGAAGCCAGCGAACGAATTGTGACCATCTTTGGCGGCTCCAAGTGTCACGAGTCGGATCCTGAATACATTCAAGCGCGAAGCGTTGGAGCATTGCTCGCAGAGTCAGGATTCACAATCTGCACTGGTGGTTATCTTGGCGTAATGGAAGCGGCGAGTCGCGGCGCACGCGAAGCCGGTGGACGTGTTCTGGGAATTGTGATGAATCAATTCAAATCAGAACCGAACCGTTTTCTCACCGACAAAGTCGCCACCCCTCACTTCTATGAACGACTACAACGATTGATTACTCGTTCTGTCGGTTTTATTGCATTGCGCGGAGGTATGGGAACCGTTACTGAATTGTCGTTGGTTTGGAACAAGATTCAAACTAAAGTGATTGAACCGCGTCCTCTGGTCCTATTGGGTGACTGTTGGAAACCAGTTGTTCAGCAATGGCAGGAATGTCTGGCGGTCAGTGATAAGGACGTCGCTGCGCTCGACTTTGCGTTGACCGCAGAAGAAGCCGTCGAAATCATCAAGACCAAATCTCAAGGAGTCGTGTTATGACGTGTCCAAAGTGCGGCACCCATTTGTTGGATAATTCGACGTTTTGTGGGAGTTGCGGTTATCGTCTGACAGCGGCGCCAACACAACCATTTAACAATGCCAACAGCATTAATATCGACGAAGACTCGAAGGGTCAGGGTCGAGGTTATAGATACGAGGTCTTACACCAGCCCTCATTCTCACTTGCAGTTTTACAGCTCCAGGCTGAGCAGTCGATACAGGCCGAAGCTGGGGCGATGGTGTCGATGTCGGCAAATATTGAGTTGCAGTCTCAGATGAAGGGCGGGTTTCTCGGCGCCATAAAACGCGCGGCCGGAGGTGAGTCAGCCTTTATTTCAACTTTCACGGCTCGTGGTGGACCAGGAGAAGTAACTCTGGCGCCTGGTGCGCCGGGAGATGTCGCCGCTATTGAGTTAAGCGGTCAACCTTTCTTTGTTCAGTCGAGTTCTTACCTTGCTGGCGATTCAAGTCTGACAGTTGACACGAAATGGGGAGGAGCTAAGTCATTCTTTGCCGGTGAGGGACTTTTCGTTCTGATGATACAAGGACAGGGCTTACTACTCGTTTCATCTTTTGGCGCCATACACCGTAAGAGACTGCAGGCAGGCGAGCGCTATGTCGTAGACACCGGACACCTGGTGGCGTGGGAAGGAACCACGCAATACACGCTAAGAAAGGCCGCGTCAGGTTTCTTTCGCAGTGTGATGAGTGGTGAAGGGATCGTAGCGGAGTTTGTTGGACCAGGTGAGTTGTTGATTCAAACCAGAAATCTGGCAGCTCTCGCCGGTCTTCTCAAACCATTCTTCCCGACTCAAGGCGGCGGTGGGGGCGGTTTTAATCTCAACCTGGGCGGTTAGGTCTTTAATGGCATTAGTGGCTGACAAAGCGGTAACGGAATCGACGTCAAGATCTGATTCGAGAAAGAGTGTCAGCATACTTGGAGTGCCTCTCGGTTATGGCGCAAGCATGGCCGGAGTCGACATGGGACCAGCCGCACTGCGTGTCGCGAGGTTAACGCAAAGAATTACAGACCTAGGATACTCAGTTACTGACCTTGGTGACTTAAGGCTGGAGCGCCCGTCCTCTCATCCTGCCACAGACGACAAACTCAAATACGTTCGCGAGATCAGTGCCGCGTGTACTCAGCTTGCCGGCGCGGTGGAAAAGATTCTCGAAGGCAATCAGCTCCCAATTGTATTGGGAGGTGATCATTCGATTGCAATCGGATCCATTGCCGGCATTGCGTCATACTGCAGAGCCAAACAGGAAACTCTAGGTCTTATCTGGTTTGATGCTCACGCCGACATGAACACGCCGGAGACTACGCCCTCGGGAAATATTCACGGAATGCCCCTGGCCGTGCTACTTGGTTACGGCACACATGAATTAACCGACGTTGCGGGATTCTCGCCTAAGCTGGATCCAAAGTTCTGCGCACACGTTGGTGCCAGGGATATAGATATTGGTGAACGCGAACTCATACGAAAGCTTGGTATGCGTTTTTTCACGATGCGAGAGATCGATGAACGTGGAATGGCAGCATGTATGGACGATGCGATAAAAATCGCAAAGGCAGCCAGTGGCGGCTATGCTGTTACATTTGACGTAGACGCGCTTGATCCGGGAGATGCGCCTGGCTCTGGCACGCTTGTTCGAGGTGGATTGACTTACCGTGAGGCTCACCTGGGCATGGAAAAGATTGCCGAGGCTGGCGGGATGAAGTCTCTAGAAGTGGTCGAGATCAATACCGCCTTAGACGTAAACAACAAGACGGCTGAACTAGGAGTCGAGTTAATACTGTCAGCCCTGGGAAAAACAATACTGTAAAGGCTGGTGAATTCAACGGGTGGCAAAAAAACTTCGAGTGGGAGTGATCTTCGGCGGACGCTCAGGTGAACACGAGGTATCGATTCGATCGGCCTGCGCAATTATGGAGGCCATCGACGCCAGGAAATATGACGTAGTACCAATTGCCATAAGCAAGGAAGGGAAGTGGCTTTCACCCGCTCACGCAGCCAAGCTTCTATCGCCTACGGCTCAACGTAGTCTTCCTCGGTCCAACGAGGCTTCAACTACCGATATCGCCTTACTCGGCGACCCGTCCCGCAGAGGACTGATTTCTCTCCAGGACAATCATGGAGTTGCTGAGAAGTTGGATGTGGTCTTTCCAGCTCTGCACGGTCCATTTGGTGAAGATGGAACAGTTCAAGGTTTACTTGAGATGGCTGATGTCCCTTATGTTGGCTGCGGCGTGCTCGCGTCGTCCTGTGGTATGGATAAGGTGACGATGAAGGCTCTCTTTGTACAAGCTGGTCTACCTATCTGCAACCACATCTGGTTTCTGCGTTCGCAATGGCGCGCCGATCAGCAAGCCATCCTTCGCAAGATCACAAAGGAAATAGGGTTTCCCTGTTTCGTGAAACCGGCAAATCTGGGTTCGTCAGTAGGCGTTTCGAAAGCTACGGATAAGCAGTCACTGATTGAAGCTATCGAGTTGGCCGCAGGTTATGATCGAAAAGTTATCGTAGAGGAAGAAGTCGTCGCGAGAGAGATCGAATGTGCGATTCTCGGTAACGACGAGCCAAAAGCCAGCCTGCCGGGTGAGTATGTTGTTTACGACGAGGTTGCCAGGTTTCTGGACTACACAGAGAAGTATGCCAACACGGGGAACGTTCGATTTGTCGTGCCTGCCGGATTATCTAAAACTTTAACTAGCAAGATTCAACAGATGGCAATCAAGGCATTTCAAGCCGTTGATGGTTCCGGACTGGCAAGGGTCGATTTCTTTGTGAAGCCAAAGGGCGAGATCATAATAAATGAACTCAACACTATGCCTGGCTTAACTGAGGTGTCGGGCTATCCAAAGATGTGGGAAGCATCTGGAGTTTCATTTAAAGAAGTACTTGAACAACTGGTCGAGCTCGCCTTCGAACGACACCGTGAAAAGTCTTTAACCAAAACCAGCCGCTAAGTAACGCTGTGACCGCTCTTCAAGCTGTGTCCGATCTTCGAGTGTCGGTAGTTAGGCGGTTCAAAACACAACCTCTCATTCACCCCAACCTTTAGGTTGGAGGTCAAGTTAAGTGCCTCGAATCCCGGAACCATTTTAATTGTTTTCAAACAGAGACCTTCACACAGCGCAGCGCTTCATCACTTCTAAGGGCCGAACAAACCATTAAAATGGTTTCGTGTAGCGCAAACATTTTGGCCCCCAACCTGAAGGTTGGAGTGAATGAGAGGTTGTGCGTTTTGGACCAGTAAATGCGAAGTCTTCGCTCACACAGGGAGGTTCCCGTCGGAGTGCCTAATCACTTTTTTGGTGCTCGATAGCCCTTTCGAGTACGAACGACCAAATCTTCCTTTGATACCTTCACTTCAAGAGTTCGCCACTTACCGTCGCGTGTAGTATTGGAAGGTCTAAAGGCAATTGTATATTGATGGCCTAACTCTTCCGCAATTCCTGTAAAAGCATCACGCATGGCTTGTCCACCTGGTGTTGCGACAAACCTGCCACCCGTTTTCTCAGCAAACCCTTTCAATGATGCTGCACTCTGTCGATTGTTTGAGCCCGGAGTATCCAACGCTGACATATCAACCGCATAAATACTCGCACCGACCGCAAGTGCACTCTCTACAGCTTTGCTTGAAGAAGCCTTACTGTACGTATCCATTCCATCCGACATTACAACGATTGCTTTTCTCGCTTCAGGACGCTCTGCCAAAACCTTTGCAGCCTCAACGATAGCGTCATTCAGCGTAGTCATACCCTTTGCATGTATGCCATAGGCGGTCGGTGCCAAGTCTCTTCCACCAGAAAACTGCTGAACTCTTTCAACCTTTGAGTCGAAACGATAAACAGCGGCCACGTCTTCTTCTCGGAGTCCATCTAAAAAACGAATTGCCGCGGAACGCGCCAGAGTGAAGCGAGCTTCCATACTTCCAGAACTATCGAGCAGTACAACCGCGGCGTATGGAGAATCTTGCTGCGAGAAGCTCGCAATCATATTTGCCGGAACCTCTCGTCCATCTTCGAACACTTTAAAATCTTTGGCTCGAAGTGCTTTTACATACTGCCCCGCATGATCAGTCACTGTTACGTTTAGAACTACCAGATCCGTATTTACTCGCACCACGTCATCGTCATCTTGCGCCTGGGCAATCGGTGCGGCGATGGCGAGGAGAATCAGTAGAAGAGGGAAGTATCGAAGTTTTTGAGGGACCATGTTGAAGTGTTATTTAGCCGCCGAACCAAAAGTTCGAACGATCCGAATTAGCTCAAGTAACACATTAGCACTTCCGATAACGGAAGCCGAGACGACTTGACGTGGCGTGTCCTGCACACTCTTCGCTAGTGACTCGGCCTTCTCCACAATCTGCGTCAGCGCAGTTTTCGCATCGGTGGGACGGTCCACAATTTTTACTTCTTCGTCTTCACCACCAGCTTCCCCACGAATCTTCTTAGTCAACTTTTCAAGCCGCTCGAGTCTTTTGGTATCGTCGCGATCAAGGGTCGATTTCGACTTTGATGATTCACGCAACTCCTTCGCAAGATCTGAGAGTTCTTTTGCACGTTTAAGATTGTCTTCGTGCTCCTTCTCCGCGATTTTTATCGCCCGCTTTGCTCGCATTTCCTCTTCGAAGGTTGTGAGCGGGCCCGGATCATCTGACTTGTCTCCCGTGACGGGATCGGGTGGACGCGGTGTTGGCGCTGGCCTTGACTGACTCGCGCTCTGAGAGATTAAGGGATTAGCGGAAAAGAGAATAAGAAGCAGTGTAAAAGAGGAAGTGACCAGTCGATATTTCCAAACGCTCATTTTGATTAGCCGAAATCTATCCAGGATTCTCAACTATTCTGACGAGAAGTTGTTCCGACAAGTTGCACAACCGAATGCTCAGAAGCTCACGCTCATTTCCTAAGACAAGACTTCAGGTATCGATCTTGCCGACACTCTGATGCTACTGATAACTAAAGGTGAACCTTAACTCTCGGCATGCCGACCCTTCACGCACAACTTCAACGACACTCAGGGGACTCGTGTCGGGTTGTCGGGAGTGTTGATAAAGTCGCCTTCTTTAACACCTGATCTCTTCACCACAATCGTCTTTGATTCTATTCGTTCGGGTGGTCTCTTTTTACCGGCCGATGAGCTGTAGGCGATCAGAGTTGAATCAGGCTCAGCCTTGAGACCAATGAGCTTTATTGAACCGTAATTCTGAGCGGGAAGCTTCAGCGAGTAAGCCCCTTCTTGGTCCGGTTGAAGTTCAGAAGGTTCGACTGAGACATGCGCTTGCTCGGTGGCTCCATCCTTACGACGACGCAGTTCTAACGCAATCGAGAGTCCTCTTAACTCTTGTTTCGAGGTGTTCTTTACTATCCCACCAATCGTGGTGACACCTTTTTCTAAAAGGGGCTCGTCTATAACGATATGAGCAAGGACAGGACCTTTTGGACCACTGTCGGTACTCACTGGCACCACGGCACTCTCGATAGTTTGTTGGACATGCCGCTTGCGCAAAATAGCGTAGCCTCCGAGAAGCAGCGCAGTAATGGCAACTGCACATACTACGGCAAGCAACATCCGCTTGGTCGACTCACCTTCGCGCGCAATCAAATCGTCTGAGTTGAACGGGTCATTGGTCATGAACGTACTTCAAGTGCTTTCTTAAATAAGGTACGAAGAACGATATCTCACAAGATACTTTAAGGGGTTGGGTTTCTTCCCTGAGGGGACGATCCGGTCACTGCGGTGACGAGACCTTCGAGAAACTGGTCCTCAGCCAAACCTGTACTGCGAAGCGTTGTCCACTCTGCTCCAGTCGCACCATCAGTTCGTCCTTCAACTTTTGCATTAACTGAAACGTTCGCACTCGTACCATCGATCGGCTGTACTTCTACCGTCAACGTATAACGTCCCCTGGTCCAGCCTCTGGCAGCCGTCTGCGGCACTTCGGCGTAGCGGCTGAGTTCTGCTTGAGAAACTACTGCGCCTTTGATGAAAGTGTATGGCTGACTTACCACGATGCCGTCTGCGAGTTTTGACGCAACCTCATCCATCACCAACTTGCGGTCACGCATCAAATCCTGAATAGCATTCAGGATTGCGTCCTTTCTAGCTGTTAACCGATAGGGATTCGGGAGAGGTGGAGTCGCGGGAGTACGTCCACTGCCAAAATCCATTCCACGTCCCGCGCCGTTATCTGTTTTTGTACCATTGTTACCCGGGTTTCGATCATTTCCGCTATCACGAACGCGCTCGTTTTGCTTGTCTACTCCTTTCGCGGTTTGGCCGAATGCAGGAAGAGAGACTACAAACAAAATCATTAGACCAGCTGTAATGCGCAACATATTAGCCACCTTAGGGTTGTTCATCTTTTCCGCTCAATTCTGGGGTGACTTGAGAATAGATTAATGGTCGTGCAAATTCAAGCAACTAGATCTGGCTAAATGTCACTGTTGTCCGCCGTTAGCCTGTTTCCTTTTTGCAGCTTCAGTATCTCGTTCACGTTCCCAGCGCCTTAACGCAGCAACTCCAGTTTCAAACTCAGCCCCGTTCGCATAAAAGTTGTGAGCGCCATCATCGCGGTCTGGATTCCTTACATAGTACAAATAGTCCGTTGTTGCCGGGTTCAGTGCCGCTTTTAGAGAACTCTCGCCGGGGGAAGCCACTGGACCCGGAGGTAATCCAGCAAAGATCCGGGTGTTATAAGGTGATCTTCGTTCGATATCGCTCTTATACACTTTGCCGTCGTAACGCCACTTTCCTGCGAGCTTTGATGCATAGATCACGCTCGAGTCAACCGCTAAAGGGATATCTTTTCTCAGACGGTTATAGATTACCGAAGCAACAATTGGGCGTTCCTCATCAAGCTTAGCTTCGGTCTCAATTATTGACGCCATCGTTACTATCTGCCTTGGCGACATGTTGAGCATGCGGGCTCGATCCGACCAATCCGCCTTCCAAACACCACGAAACCGCTTAACCATCATCTCTATCACGTCTTCGGCAGAAGACTCTTCGGCAAACTCATAGGTATCTGGAAACAGATAACCTTCCAGGTCGGTGGCCGCAGGATCTATGTCTTTAATGAGCTTAACGTTGTTCATTAAATCTAAAGCTTGAGCGTCGCTCTGAAGTTTGAATTGCGGTACTTGCTTCAGTGCGCGGGCAATGTCCCAGCGAGTCCATCCTTCGATGATTGTGATTCGGGTTAGTTGCCGTTCACCACGTTGAAGCCTATCAGCCACACTCAGCGGCGAAATCGGTGAGGGGAAGTCGTACTCACCAGCCTTTATGCTCGCACCCTTACCTGAAGCTTTGAGATAAAAGGCTAAGGGCCATTCGTGTTTGATTATTCCTTCGGCGGCGAGCTTCTTCACAACAGTGCCGGGAGACGACCCTTTAGGAATCACTATGTACTTTCCTGACTTCGCGTGTGCCACAGGTTTGCGCAGGTCGTTGTAAGCCCATGCACCGACTCCACCCACCAATAAGATGATGGCAATAATTACTAGCCCAATAATCAACAGTCGTTTCATTCTCGATTAGTTTCCTGTTCCGGATTGGGGATGACTACATCGGGTGAGACAAGGATTCGATCTTCAGAAGACTCTAAAAAGTCCCTTAATATGATAGCAGCAGCTTCTCCGTCGATTAATTTCTGGATTTCTTGTTCGTTGTGTTCGGACTTGAGATTTTCCCGCGCTTCAAACGAGGTTAAGCGCTCGTCCTGAAGGTAGACTGGCAAATCAAGCGATTTGGCGAAGTTTGCAGCAAGCCGTTTGACCTCAAGCGCCACTTCGCCTGAACTCCCATCTAGCCTGAGCGGCAAACCAATTACAAGTGTTTTTGCGTCAAAGCCTTCAAGAAGACCTCGGACATCGTGAAGCAGACGCTTCCAATTTGTGCGTTTTAGTGGAACAAGACGTTTGATAGTAATCAAGAGATCGTCGGATATGGCCACTCCGACGAGTTTTTGGCCTAGGTCAACAGCTAAAACGGGTCCGTCCACCAATTTTTGGGAATGGTCTTTCGTTAATTCAGTGGTCATAATCGTTGGGCTTTAGAAGCATAAAGCGTGAGGAAGCTTTGGCTTGCGCCACTCAAATACCGACTGTATGATACGTTGGATTCGCAGTAATTTTGACTTTTGCGCATCAGCCCTAACGTAATCCAAGAGGTAAGTAAATGTCACTTCGTACCAAGTTCATCCTGATCCTGCTTTCCGCAACACTCACTCTTTACACTGTCGTTGGCGGCTGGATCTCGACCCGGGCACAACAACCGGCTAACGACCCGAATGCACAGCTGCGAATTTTCGAGAGTGTCTTACAGCACATTCAGAACGATTACGTAGATGAGCCAAACATGGATAAGGTTCGTGCCGGCGCTTTGCGTGGGTTGGCGTACGGTCTTGATCCTTACTCAACTTATCTGACTCCTGAACAGGTGCGCGAATTCAACAGTGGCAATAAAGACAACCAGGCCGGAATCGGCGCTGAATTGTCGCAAGTCGCTTCTTACCTTTATGTCATCGCGCCGATGAAGGGATCGCCAGCGGAACAGGCAGGCATTAGAGCTGGAGACATTATCGAATATATAGATAGCAAGGCAACAAGAGACATTTCGCTTTACGACGCGAAACAGCTTCTCAATGGTGCCGCGGGTTCAGAAGTAAAGTTGCGAGTATTGAGAGCTAACTCCAATCCTTTGACGTTGAGTGTGAAACGAGGTACCGCACGAGCCGCCGCCGCCGAGTCACGAATTGAGACAGGACGAGTCGGTATTCTAAGAATCAACAGTCTGGGAGATGGTGAAGCAAACGAGGTTAAGGCGCGTTTGCAAGATCTTACCAAACAAGGTGTGCAGAAAATCGTGCTAGACCTGCGTGACACTGCCGGTGGTTCACTGAATGAAGCTGTTACAGTCGCAAACTTCTTTATCAAAGATGGGGTTCTTGCAGAAACCGTCGGTCGAGAAGGAAAGCCACTAAAGACATTTCCTGCTGATCCCAAAGCGGTGATCTTTTCTGGTCCAGTAGTCGCAATGATCGATACAGGCACGGCTGGAGCCGCCGAAGTCATCGCATCCGCTTTGATTGAAAGAAATCGCGGTCAGGTAGTCGGCGAGAAGAGCTTCGGAGCCGGAGCGGAGCAACAGTTATTTACTCTCAGAGGTGGTGACGGACTCTTGTTGACCACAGTGAAATGGGCAACGGCAAATGGCAAGCCCTTTCTGGGTGAGGATCGTGCTCACTCAGGAGTTGCTCCTTCGGTGGAGGTCAAAGGACCAGAAGTGGCAGACAGTGTCGATCCTGACGATCTTACAGGGAACGACGATGACGCCGTTTCCAAGCCCGAGCAGGGCAACGATAAGCGAGAGGCTACTCAGGCACCTGCGACCAAAGCACCAACTGAGGATCTGCAACTCAAGAAAGCCCTTGAACTTTTGCGTGACAAACCCGCGCAGACTCAGAAGGCCGCCTAACCCTTTCATAACTCAAACCAATGAGACCAGGAAGCTTCGATTCTTCCTGGTCTTTTTATTTGCGCTAAACCGTTTAGTGACTTTCGAGTACGGATTTCGAATACAAACCTTCCATATCGGGTATCAGCGATTTGCCTTAGTTCAAAGGAATCTTGGCTTTGGCTTGCGAAATTCTTGCAATAGCCTTTTGACTGACGCCTTTTAAAGGATTTTTGCTTACTTGAAGGATTTTGGAGAGAACTGAGACATCATCGGAACAGTCATTGCTCATACAGTGGGTAGCTCGTGAAAGGACTTGAACTTTTAGCAAGGAGACGCAGGGCGATGATTATGACAAACAAGTTACTACCAGTTGCATTGATAGCAGCGCTGATCGGTGGCTCGGTAGGAGCATTGGTAATGCACAAGAGCCAGCCAGCTAGCGCTGAAACCGTGGCACAAACAACAGCTCCAGTGGCTGGACAAACAGGAAACGAAATGATTCCGGCGGAGTTCAACACCTCTGGCGAACAAACGGCCTATAAGACGGGCTTCGCTGATGGGTACACTGCTGCAGCCGAGCCTAAAGGCACTTCGGCCACACGAAGCTCAAGTCGGGTAGTTTATCGAAACGCTTCAGGTCGTTCATCGGCTCGACGAGTCTACTATGACTACAATCAGCCAAAGGGACGCAGCTTCTGGGACAAACACAGAGATAAACTGACGGTTGCCATCGGAACTGGTGCTGGCGCTGCAGTCGGTGGACTGATTGGTGGTAAGAAGGGTGCAGCGATTGGTGCTCTTTCCGGAGCCGGCGGTTCCGCTCTCTGGACGTACAAACTCAGGAACCGAAATCGCAACTACTAACCTAAAGGCCCCAAATTGAGCAAAGCTAAACTTGCGATAGCTCTGAGTGCTCTCACGGTCACATGCGCAGTATGGGCGGTCTCCACAGCTGGAGCCGCCCATCAGCGTATTGTCCGGGAGAGAACTCAAACAAGGTCCTCATTGAGTCCCATCGGGCTTCGGGACGATAAAGGAAGGGGCTTACTGGTTGATGCGTGGATCAATGGTGCAGGGCCGTTTTCCCTTGTGCTCGATACCGGTGCCGGCTTAACAATCATTTCGGACAGAGTCGCGCAACGTGCAAACTTGCAGTCGACTAAATCAACCAGACCGCTGGTAGGTGGCTTGAGTGCCACTTCAATTTCTTCAAATCAAGAAACAAAAATCTCTAAGTTGGCTTTAGGCACCCGCGACAACTTTGTCTCATCGCGTGTGGTCGCGGCGGTGGCCCAATCATTACCTGGCTCAATCGATGGAATCCTGGATCCAACGCAGGTATTTGGGTCTCTGACGTACTCGATTGACTTGCCGCGACAAGAACTCGTTGTCTTTGAATCGCGATCACAAAATCTGAAATCGACCACATCGAACGAGGGAGCAGTCGTTCCATGGGTTAAAGTCGGCGGAAGCAATCGGCCTTTTGTCCGACTCGACAGTGGTCAACTCGCACTCATCGATACCGGATCAGGATTTGGCCTTGCCTTTAGCGACAACTCAGCACAGAGAAGTTCGAATCAGGGAAAGCAAAACACGATTCATGATCTTGGTGGAGGTAGAGTAGAAACCACACGAGTTGAGGCTAAGTCAGTAAGTATCGGATCTTTGGTTCTTAGAAATGTTCCCACAGATCTAATACGTGGCGCGGCGCCGGGTACACCGGTAATAATAGGAAGACGGGCTTTGTACCCTTTTAAGTTAACTTTTGATCCAGTCGCCCGTTTGATAGCGATCGAAACCTCAGAACACTAAAGCGGAATGTTTCCGTGCTTCTTTGGTGGGTTTGAATCTCGCTTGTTCTCAAGCAATGAAAGTGCGCGAATAAGCTTAACTCTTGTTTGCGCAGGCTCGATTACCTCATCAACAAATCCACGTTCAGCAGCCACCCAGGGATTCGCAAACTTTTCTTCGAGTTCAAGTACCTTTGCTTTTCGCACCGCTTCCGCATCAGCCGCACTGGTCAGCTCACGTCGATAGAGAATTCCTACCGCTCCTTCAGCACCCATAACTGCAATTTCTGCTGTGGGCCACGCGAAATTTACGTCAGTGCGAATGTGTTTTGAAGCCATAACGCAATACGCACCACCGTACGCCTTGCGAGTAATGACAGTAACCTTTGGCACTGTCGCTTCCGCAAATGCATAGAGAAGCTTTGCACCGTGGGTGATGATTCCACCATGCTCCTGAGAAACACCCGGGAGGAAACCCGGTACGTCTTCAAAAGTGACTAGAGGGATATTGAAGCAGTCACAGAAGCGAACGAAGCGAGCACCTTTCACAGAGGCATTTATGTCCAGGACTCCGGCAAGAAAGGCAGGTTGATTTGCAACGATACCAACCGAACGTCCACCGAGACGTGCAAATCCTACGCAGATATTCTGCGCAAACATTTGCTGTACTTCAAAGAAGTAGCCATCGTCGACGACGAGATGGATCACATCGCGGATGTCGTAAGGTTGATTTGAAGCTTCCGGTACAAGGTCATTTAGCGCAGTCTCAACCCGATCGACCGGATCTGTTACTTCCAACCTTGGGGCGTCTTCAAGGTTATTTGAAGGAATGAAGGACAGTAACTCCCGAACTATCCGGAGGGCACTTTCGTCAGAGTCTGCGGCGAAATGCGCAACACCGGAGACGCTGTTATGTGTCACCGCACCACCAAGTTCCTCTTTGGTGACTTCTTCGTGTGTTACCGTCTTGATTACATCAGGGCCCGTGATGAACATGTAGGACGTGTCTTTAACCATCACATTGAAGTCAGTGATGGCCGGGCTGTAGACTGCGCCACCTGCACATGGACCCATAATGCAACTGATTTGCGGCACTACTCCGCTAGCGAGCGTATTCCTCAGAAAAATGTCTGCGTAGCCACCAAGACTAACGACGCCTTCCTGGATGCGTGCGCCACCAGAATCGTTCAACCCGATTATTGGCGCGCCAACTTTCATCGCAAGGTCCATAACCTTGCAAATCTTTTCGGCATGAGTTTCGGACAGTGAGCCACCAAAAACGGTGAAGTCCTGGGCAAAGACGAACACCTCACGGCCATCAATCAGACCATGTCCGGTGACCACCCCATCACCTGGATACAGCTGTTGCTCCAGTCCAAAATCCTTGGAACGGTGTACGACCAACTTGTCGAACTCTTCAAACGTTCCCTCATCAAGCAGAAACTCAATGCGCTCGCGAGCTGTTAGCTTGCCCGACTCGTGTTGCTTTTCAACGCGCGCCGCACCACCGCCCTCCTCGGCCTTTTTCTGACGCTCACGCAAAGTGTCTAGTCTTGACTTTGATTGTTTGGGTTGTTGTTTTGAAGCCATAAGTGTGTGTGTGGGCTATTCGCTGAATGGAAATGCTCTAGCTTCGATCAGTTCGATCAATTCTTTGACCGCTCGTTTGGCACCAGCTTTAACTTCCAACGGATAAGCGTAGCGTTCTGCATTGATTTCGAAGTCTTCGACATCGAGAATTCTGTAGGAGAGATCTGGTTCAACCAGTAAATCAATGTCTAGATCGATGTAGGAAAGAACTTTACCGTCAAACTGCGGTGGGACATTAACGTTGCAATAGAAACTTCGCAGTGTGCCGTCGGGGCGAGCAAAGCGAAAAACATTGTACCAATGTTCAAACCAGTAATACTCAGTACTCAGCGTGCCACATTCTATCTTGCCGAGCAGATCGTGCTCGATTTCCTGATCAAATACGGCATCGAGCACGATCAGAGAATGATCGATTCTAGCTATTTGAGCTCGCCAGTTCCTATGTTCAGTACCGTCGAACTTTCTCACGCTGACGAGGATATTCTCGTCGCCGACACCAATTCTATTTCCTGCCACTCTTAGACCAGTCAGCTAGAAATTGGGCCTGTCCCTTGTCAGTGAGTGGATGATTAAAGAGCTGATCTATGACCTTGAAGGGAACCGTGGCGATGTCGGCACCGAGTCGCGCGGCTTCGATCACATGGATCGGTGATCGCAGACTCGCCGCAAGTATCTCTGTCTTCCAACTGTAATTTTGATAGACCTCAACAATCTCTTGCAACAGGATGAGCCCGTTCTGACCAACGTCGTCGAGTCGTCCGAGAAAGGGACTGATAAACGAGGCGCCCGCTTTCGCCGCGAGGATTGCTTGTGCAGCTGAAAAGCACAACGTGACGTTCACTCGGATACCTTGATCATTCAGCTGTCGCGTGGCTTTGAGGCCTTCGCGGGTCAGCGGACACTTGATAACCACGTTTGGCGCAATCTTCGAATACTCAAGACCTTCACGAATCATCCCCTCCTTGTCCAGGCTGGTAACTTCAGCCGAAACAGGGCCCTGAACGATCTCGCAAATAGCGGCGATGTGTTGCTTGAAATCAACGCCGCCTTCTTTGGAAATTAGAGTGGGATTGGTGGTGACTCCGTCGGCAATGCCGAATGAAGCGGCTTCACGAATTTCGTTTAGATTTGCTGTATCGAGAAAGAACTTCATGACAAACTCCTGAATCTGAATAAGGTCGGGATTGTTTAGTTAATCAAGCCTGTTTGGGATCGTAAACCTCATTTCTCAGAACTCCAACACCAGAGACCTCAATTTCCACAACGTCGCCATGTTTCATTCGTGATACCCCGGCGGGTGTACCCGTGGCGATTAGATCTCCGGGATTGAGTGTCATTATCTGAGAGATGTATCTGATTAGGTGTCTAACGGGGAAGGCCATGTCTGACGTGTTTCCATGCTGCTTGACCTCACCGTTCAAACGAGTGGTTACTTCAACACTTTCAGGATCAATATCATCGACGATCCATGGGCCAACAGGACAAAAAGTATCGAACGATTTTCCACGGGTAAACTGAACGTCTTTTCGTTGTAAGTCCCGCGCAGTGACATCATTGATACAGGTGTAACCGAAAACGTAGTCAAGCGGATCTTCGTTCGCCGCGAGCTTACGAGCCTGCTTGCCGATCACGACTCCCAATTCACCTTCGTGTTCTACTTGTTGTGACGCCACTGGCAACTCAATTCTGTCCGCTGCAGCAATTACCGACGAGGGCGGCTTCAAAAACAACAAAGGCTCCTCGGGCATTTTGTTACCCAACTCGGCCGCGTGCTCTCGATAGTTGCGACCTACGCAAACTACCTTTGACGGGGTTACGGGCGCGAGCAAAGTCACTTCGCTTAGATCAAATGAAGTGTCACCTGGAAGAATGCTCTTGTCTTCAAAACTGAAGGTCGAAGGCAGTACGAACACTTTGTCTCCCTCGATCAACGCAAAACAAGGCGCACTTAATCTCGCGTGGGCTATGCGACTAATTTTCATGGCTAGTCTTATTGCGGGGTCTCCGATACCACCTCGGATGGCTGGCTGACATTTCCTGCATTATCAACGGCGACTACATAGTAGTAATACTTCTTACCTGACTCTACGCGATCATCTTGAAAAGTTGTACGCGTCAAGAGAGCCTGGTTTATTTTTGTCCACGGCTTGGGGGCGTCCGGGTCAGTTGAACGATAGAGATTATAACCAACGACGTCCGTTTCCTTATTTGCCGCGAAGAACAACGCTAACAACCTCGGGATTTGCGGGGCGGTAACGCTCAGACCCTGCGGGGCAGCAGGCGCGAAAGTGTCGCGTACTTCAAATGAAATCGAATTGGAGTTCAGACTCTCAACTTGTGCGCCACCAGTGCCCAGTGAAACAGCGCGCACCACATATCGATAGGTAGTCCCAAACTTGAAGGTCTGGTCAGCGTACTCAGTACCAGAGACCAGGGTTGAATTGATTGGAGTCTGACTTGTTGTAGTCTGCCCTTGGTCCATACGATAGACGTTATACCCGAGTACATTTACCGGCGTTGAGCCATCGATGTTCGCCTTCGGTGCTTGCCACGTCAAGTTCACCGCCTCCTCCGTTACTTCTTTGCCGGTTAACAGGAGCGTTGGCGGTTGAGCGATTTTTGCGGCGGGTTCAATATTCACGAAATTCGAAAAAGCTGCCCGCTGTCCCGAAGCGTTTACGTACCTGATTGCGTATCGCAACCGTGTTGGTTGTCCGGCAAGTTCTAACGTATCTGTGTAACTAAGTTTCTCGCCGGCATTCTGTATCTGCTCAAAGGGAACTGAGCCGATGAGAGTAGACCGATTTGAGAACTCTTCTTCGGTAAGCGCCAATGGTGATCCCGGCTTTTCGGCAAGTCGGTAGACATCGATGCGCCTAATACTTTGAACGCTGCTGTCTGGCGCATTGCGAATAGGTGAGGGCCAACTAAGAATTACCTCGTTACCCTGTTGCGCTGCTGACAACAGTTCGGTTCGTTGCTGCACTCGTTCAACCGGAGGCAGCGGTGGCCGACGTTTGCCACACGCAACGAGCCCAAGCCCGCTGACACACAAAATCATCAGGAGTGAGAAATAGTTGGTGAGTCTTGGTTGTCTGGTTTGCCGGGTGGGGTAAAGGTGCACAGTTTTCACAGGATGTAGCGACTGAGATCCTGATCTTTCACAGTTTCTGAAAGCATGCCTTCAACATACGCAGCGTTAATTCTCTGATTCTTGGGTTCAAGATCAGGACCTTCGAAGCTGATCTCCTCCAAAAGCTTTTCCATAATCGTTTGCAAGCGACGGGCACCTATATCTTCAGTCTGCTGGTTAACTTGACCGGCAAAACTTGCAATTGAATCAATGGCATCCTCCGTAAACTCTATGGAAACACCCTCAGTCTCCATCATCGCCTGATACTGCTTGATGAGTGCATTCCTGGGCTCGGTAAGTATTCGCTTGAAGTCCTCGATCGTCAAAGACTCGAGTTCAACCCGAATAGGAAAGCGACCTTGCAATTCAGGAATAAGATCGGAAGGTTTCGAAACGTGAAACGCGCCGGCCGCGATAAAGAGAATGTGGTCAGTGCGAACCATTCCGTAGCGACTGTTAACTGTCGTTCCTTCGATAATTGGCAGGATGTCGCGCTGCACACCTTCGCGAGAAACGTCTGGTCCATGTCCCGACTCTCGACCAGCGATCTTGTCGATTTCATCCAGGAAGATTATGCCGGAATTCTCAACGCGTTCAATTGCCGCGCGAGCGACCTGTTCCATATCGATGAGTCGCTCTTCTTCTTCCTGCATCAAATATTCCATCGCCTCGTCAACGCGCATTTTGCGTCGCTTGGTCCGGCCTTGAAAAAGGTTACCCAACATATCCTTCATGTTGATTCCCATTTCCTCGACGCCCTGAGGACCTGCCAATTCGATTACCGGGAAATTCTTTTCCCGAACTTCCATCTCAACCAGACGATTGTCGAGTTTGCCGCTCCTGAGTTGCGTCCTCAGCTTTTCGCGAGTACGTAGGAATTGTTCGTCACGCGCAGGACTCTCCAGATCGGTTGTTTCCTCTTCGCTTTCCTCAGCATCAAAGTCGTAGAAGCTGGATGAAGAACGAAGTGGAGGTAACAATAGATCGAGGATGCGCTCCTCGACATTCAATTCCGCCTTCTCGGCAATCTCTTCACTCTTCTCCTGACGCGTCATCTCAACTGAAATTTCAGTTAGGTCGCGAATCATGCTTTCGACGTCACGACCCACGTAACCGACTTCAGTAAACTTAGAAGCTTCAACTTTCAGAAAAGGAGAGTTAGACATTCGCGCGAGCCGGCGTGCGATCTCAGTCTTGCCTACACCGGTTGAGCCAATCATGATGATGTTCTTCGGCATCACGTCAACTGCAAGATCGGGCGGTAGCTTCTGTCGTCTAACACGATTACGCAAAGCAATGGCGACAGCCCGCTTTGCATTTCGTTGTCCGACAACGTGCTTATCGAGTTCGGCTACTATCTGCCGCGGCGACATTTCGTCGAGCCGTGCTTCTTCGTCAACTTCTCCAGCCAAATAAATAACCATTTCTGTTGCCTACAAATACATTTGAATCAGATAGAACGAGGATCACAGTTCTTCGACCATAATGTTCTGATTTGAATAGATGCAAATCTCGCCGGCGATACGCAGCGCTTCAACCGCTATCTCTTTGGCCGACAAGTCTGTGTGCTTTATTAAAGCGCGAGCAGCCGCGAGTGCGTAAGAACCCCCTGAGCCGATTGCGAGTACACCTTCATCCGGCGCAATAACATCGCCATTTCCTGACAGTAAAAATGACCCTTTATTGTCAGCGACGACCAGGAGAGCTTCAAGATGTCGCAGCATCTTGTCAGTGCGCCATTCCTTGCTTAGTTCGATTGCCGCGCGTTCCAGATTGCCGTGATATTGCTCGAGCTTGCTTTCAAAGCGAGTAAGAAGAGAAAACGCATCTCCGGTGGCGCCAGCAAAACCAGCAAGAATCTGGCCGTTATAGAGACGTCTCACCTTTTTGGCGCTTGCTTTCATGACAGTTTCGCCAAGCGTAACCTGTCCGTCTCCGGCGAGCGCAACCTGTGTGTCCTTTCGTACTAACAGGACAGTCGTGCTGCGTACTTTGTTGCCTTCTTTTCCCATGTTTGTGTGATGAGCACTATAGAAATTCGCTAGAACGTTAGTCAAGGACGCCCTGAATAGACCAATCAAAACCTAAGTTGGGTTATGATACCCGCGAGAAGAGCGCTGTCTAGAGCGAGCACGATTATGCAAAGACGTCCACGCATCGGTATCACGATGCGCATTGAACCACCAACCGACCGTTTCTATCTTTCACGATACTACAGCGAAGCCATTGAAGCGGCTGGCGGCGCGCCAATTCATATCAGCTTGATACCTAAAGAGGACTATATCGACTCCATAGTCGAAGGCCTCGATGGCATTTTGTTACCTGGAAGCGACTCTGATGTCGATCCGTTGCGATATGGCTACCAACCTCATTTGGAGTTGGGTACTGTTCAACCAATCAAGGATGAAACTGATCTGCTGGTTATCGCGGCGGCGGAGCGGCGAGGAATTTCATTGCTGGCAATCTGTTTTGGCATGCAAGTTCTGAACGTTTCTCGTGGTGGTACCTTGATCCAGGATATTCGATCGCAAGTACATCAAGCCATAAAACATGAGCAAGGCGCACCGCGGGATCGATGGTCGCACGAAGTGCGTTTGCTTGACGGAAGTTACGTCGGTGAACTGGCAGCATCAAACAAGCTTCTGGTAAACAGTCACCACCATCAAGCAGTTCAGATGATTGGCGACAATCTGGTTGCGTCTGCCTGGTCCTCAGATGGATTAGTTGAAGCACTCGAAGATCCCAGGCCTGAAAAATATGTCGTTGCGGTTCAATGGCATCCGGAACTCGGCTGGGACAAGGATCCATTTTCACAAAAACTGTTCAAGTCATTTGTGAACCACGCGGCTAGATCAATCAACGCTGCAGACAGCGAACTGGTTACCACCGGCAAAAACTAAGACTTGAAGGGAAGAGAACTCGAGCTTGCAAAATGAAAAGTTGGGCCTATCGGGCCGTGTTGCAGTGGTGACTGGTGGATCACGCGGAATAGGACGTTCAGTCGTAGAACTCTTGTCAGGTTCGGGCGTCGATGTCGCGATTAACTACGTCCATGACGAACTTGCGGCCGAACAGACGGTGGCGATCGCAAAAGCAAAAGGAGTAAAAGCGATTGCCGTTCAGGCTGATGTGTCGAAGCTTGTCGAGGCGGAACAGCTGATTCAAACAACTGTCGAATCATTAGGTCGAGTTGATTTTCTTATTTGTAATGCTGGGATCTGGGAAGGCGCGCCAGTTGAAGAGATTTCTGAAGAACTCTGGGATAAATCCTTGGAAATAAATCTGAAAGGCACTTGGACAGTTTGTCGAGCCGCCGTTCCGAGCATGAAACGGCAGCGGTTTGGAAGAATCGTTATTGTTAGTTCGACTGCTGGCCAAAGAGGTGAGGCCAACGTTTCAAACTACGCTGCGTCGAAAGGTGGGCAGATCTCATTTACCAAATCACTTTCAACCGAACTCGGCAAATTTGGCATCAATGTTAATTGCGTTGCACCTGGTTGGGTCGATACCGAGATGAGTGCCGGGCCATTGAAGGATGAGACTCAACTTAAGTCGATCCTTCAAGGAATACCAGTCGGGAGAGTGGCAACTCCGGAAGATATTGCGGGCCCAATCGTATTTCTCTGTTCAGAATGGGCTAGACACATAACAGGCGAAGTATTGAATATTAACGGAGGCTCAGTGTTGTGCGGCTGAGATTTAAAGTATGACATTAACCTTAGAAGAAGCAGCAACTAATAAAACCAACAAACTCGAAAAATACCCGGTGGTCCTGGGCCTTGAGACGTTACTTGAAGAAAGGGTTGAGATCTTACAGGGCGCTAGAGTTGGTTTGATTTGTAATCAAGCGTCGGTGAACCACGGCTTTGTTCACGTTGCAGACTTGTTTAATGAGAATCGCGCTGTTGACCTTCGAGCTTTGTTTGGACCTCAACATGGGATCCGCGGGGACGTGCAGGACAACATGATTGAGACCGGGCATGCCACCGATCGAAAGACCGGACTACCCGTCCATTCGCTGTACAGCGAAACGAGAGAACCAACTGAGGAGATGTTGCGCGATATCGATGTCCTTGTCTTTGACATGCAGGACGTAGGATGCCGGATCTATACCTTCGTCTACACGCTGGCGAACTGTATGCGCGCAGCGCGAAAGTTAGGTAAGAAAGTTATTGTTTGCGATCGTCCGAATCCTATTAACGGAACCGCAGTAGCAGGGAACATCCTTGAAGAGGAGTTTGCCTCGTTCGTGGGACAGTTCCCGATACCAACGAGACATGGAATGACAGTGGGCGAACTAGCTCAAATGTTCAACGATCATTTTAATCTTAAGTGCGAGCTTGAAGTCATACCGATGTCTGGCTGGCAAAGAGAGTATTGGCATGACGAAACGAACGCGCCATGGGTGCTGCCTTCGCCAAATATGCCGACGGTAGATTCAGCAACTGTGTTTCCTGGAACCGTGCACTTTGAAGGCACACAGGTATCCGAAGGCCGGGGCACTACGCGACCCTTTGAACTTATTGGCGCTCCTTACGTAGAACCTGAAGCGTTTGCAGACGCCATGAACGACTTAAAGCTGGAAGGCGTCTATTTTAGAAGCTGTGTGTTTCAGCCGACTTTCCAGAAGCATGGAGGGGTAAGCTGTGGTGGAGTACAGATTCACGTTCTCGATCGAAATCGATTCGAGCCCGTGTTCGCGGGAATAGCAATGGTTAAGATTTTACGTGAGATGTATCCGGATTATTTTCTTTGGAAAGAACCTCCGTACGAATACGTTTATGACAAGAACCCTTTTGATGTGATCGCTGGAACAGACTCAATCCGTAAAGCATTTGAGGAAGGGCAGACTCTAAATGAAATCGAAAACGGCTGGCGGGAACCGCTGGCACAGTTCAAGTCGATCCGAGAACGTTATCTCATTTACTAAATTGTTAATGTCACTCATGAGAGGTCGTGACGCCGACGGTTCAGGTTGTTTCTAAAGTTTTGGCGGCTTGCGGATTTGAAGCCTTGCGCTGGTTAATGTAAAACGTTAGCGCAATTATTTAGTTGGAGGAAGTCAATTTGGTTAAAGCTGAAAAGATGCAGGCTGAGCCAGTCGAGCCAACACCGGGCTCGGCTTGGTTAATCGGAGCTGCAGCATGGTTTGTCCCAGGCGCGGGTCATTTGTTACTTCACAGGTGGGGTAGAGCCGCATTAATGGGCGGCGCAGTGTGGCTTTCATTTTTCCTGGGATTGACGATGGGAGGACATATGTTCGACCTCTCAACCGGGCAGGGTTCTTCCACGCTATTGCAGGTTCCGCCAATGATTGCGAATCTTGGAACGGGAATTCTGTACATCGTGTCGTGGTTACTTGGTAAGGGATTTGCCGACGACCCGGTACGTGCAGCGCTCGCGACTTATGAATATGGGAACACGTTTTTGCTGATTGCGGGATTGCTCAACTATCTGACGATGCTTGATGCTTTCGATGTCGCAGCCGGGAGGAAGCCTTGAGACATTTCCTCGTTATGACATTGTTTGCGGTACTGGCATCAGCCGTCTTTGGCGCTATTGCTAAGGAAACCCCTCGGGAACGTTTCCTCTATGGGCTCAAAGTATTCGCCGAGTTCATGGCAATCGGTATCGTTTTGAGTTGGATTCTCTACTTCATTCCTTAACTTAGATGGCAGTCTTCGAAAGTGAGGCCCTGGTTTTACGAACCTATAACCTGGCGGAAGCAGATAAGATTGTCGTCTCACTAAGTCGATCCACAGGAGTAATTCGAGGAGTAGCCAAAGGATCAAGAAAGCTCAAGAACAGATTTGGTGCGTCGCTTGAACCATTCACTCTAATTAACCTGAACTGGTATGAGAAAGAGAATCAGGAACTCGTCTCTATTAGACAAACCGAAATCTTAAAGTCTTACTTCAACCTCTCCTCCAACGCAGAAACACTCAACGGTCTCGCCTACATGGGAGACCTTTTGATTGAGTTCTCTCCACCACGACAAGCGAACGATACTCTCTTCAGAATGGCGGCCGCTTGTCTTGAAGCAATAGATAAAGAACCGGACGACCTGATGTCGGTAATACGCTACTTCGAAGTCTGGATCCTCAAGATTGAGGGGTTTCTACCGGACCTCAAGCGATGTCCTGACTGTCATCGCAATTTTGACAATGAGAAGGCGATTTTCATGGGTTCCGATCTGGCGCTACGTTGCATAGATTGCAGTAAAGGTCGTGGTGGTGCGATATCACGAAGCTTGCAAGCACACTTAAGAACTACTGAACATCTCCCGCCAGCAAAGTTTGCCGAATCATCGAGGGACATTCCGAAGACAACAAAGAGGGAACTCGGCGAGCTAACGCATCAGATAATCGGTCGAGTACTTGAACGACTGCCTCGAGTTCGGCCAACATTCGTGCAGTAGGGTCTCGAAAGCGCTGCAAGTTGAGAGATAACTTTAACTTCAGAATCGGATTGATACCGCGCTACGTCGTCAGCGCGACCATTCCGTACATCCTGCTGTCACTGCTGTTGCTGACTGCAGTTTTGTTTGCGCAACAAGCTGGGCGTCTGGCTGAGGTGTTGGTTTACACCGATCTGCCTTTTTCGTTATTAGCAAGTATCGGCGCAACGCTGCTTCCCGGAGTTTTAACCTTCACCATTCCTTTAGCCACACTCGCTGGTGTGATTATTGGGTTCTCTAGAATGGGGACTGATAGTGAGATTGTCGCCATCAGAGCCGCAGGCATTGGGTCTTGGAAACTTATCTGGCCCATTCTTACTCTGGGGCTGCTCTTGTCCTGCGCGACCGCCTACATTCACCTTGAAGAAGCTCCACAAGCTGCGCGAGACCTCGAACGCGTCGCTTTAGAAGCTGCCTTAGCTAAGCTTGATTCTCCAGTTGAACCTAGAACGTTTAGCACCCTCCCTCGATACGTGATTTATGTGCGGGATGGTGACAAGACTAAAGGAACCTGGGGTCGCGTCTTTATCACATCGCAACAAGCAAATGGGGAGTCTCAGATTTTTACTGCGCGAACCGGCAGAATCGATTCCTCAGGTGACAAGTCAGAACTAGTACTCGGCGACGTCCTATCCGCTAGATTTCCTGCTGAAGATGAGCCAAAGAAGCAGTATATCGTCGAGAGATCGCAACAGTTGAGAATCTCCATTAACACTGGACGGGCAGACATAATCCAACGTCTCAACCAGCGTGATGATAATTCAGACTCCATGGACTGGGGCGAGTTAATCGATCGTGCGCAGAATGGCGCGCCGAACCAGCAGAAGGAAGCATTGAGAATCTTGAATCGAAGGACAGCACTCGCTGTCGCACCATTTGTCTTCGCATTCCTCGGAGTTGCTCTGGGTCTTCGTGTACGACGAGGCGGCAAGAGTATCGGCGTACTTCTCACACTGATCGTCGTAATCATTTACTACTTACTCTCACTACTCGGTGAATCCCTTGCGCGAGTGGGAACAGTCTCACCTTATGTCGGTGGTTGGTTAGCCACAACCTTCTTGATCACTTTTACTTTCATCCTTCTCTTTGTGCGCCGGATTCCCTTTCCAAGTTTTCACATTGGACGCTCAGATGTGAAATCCGACAAAGGTGAGACGAAGACAGAGGGAAAAACAAGAACTCGAGGAGTAGGGAATTGGGCTTTGCCAAATTTGATGGATGCTACCCTTTTGCGTGCGCTCATTCTCAGCTTCGCGTTGTGCTTTATCGCACTCGTTTCAATCTTTAACATCTTCACACTGTTTGAACTCTGGCGTTTTATCGGGGTGACTCATGCGGGCGCGGGACTTGTAGCGCGGTATTTGATGTTTTTGCTGCCGCTCATCACCGTGGAGCTGTTTCCCTCCACGATGTTGATTTCAGTCCTGGTTACATATGCACTGCTTGCTCGTCGACATGAGGCAATTGCCTGGTGGGCGTGCGGTCAAAGTGTCTATCGGCTGATGTTACCCGGTTTGTTCTTTGCAATGGCGATGGCCTTTGGCTCGTGGTTGATTCAGGAACACCTGATGCCCGACGCAAACCTAAGACAGGACGCATTGCGCGCCAGAATCAGGGGTGGCGAACCAAGAGTGATCACGGGTACCGGGCGTCAATGGTTAGCATCGACCGATACTCGACGTCTTTACTCGTATGAGTTTGATGAACAAGGAAACCTCAGGGAACCTGTCGTATATGAGTTAGACGCTGATGCGGTTCACTTGAGCAAGGTAATCAGCGGAGCGTCAGCCTCATGGACCGACTCATCCCACCTCAAACTCAGGGATGTAGAGACGCTCGCTCTAAACGGAATGCAGGTCGAGCGAAAACTTGAGCCCGAAACAACGGTTCAGGCAGTCGAGTCTCCCGAAGTATTTAAGCCGAGTATTGATAAACCATCTCAGCTGAGTGCGGGGGGTCTCAACAACTACCTCAAAGCAGCAAAGCAGCGTGGCAACGATGTCTCAGCTCTTTCGGTAGCTTTGCAACGAAAGTATGCCGGCCCATTCGGAGTGATCATCATGGCATTTATCGGAATGCCACTAGCGGTTTCATTTGGCAGAAAGGGAACTATTATCGCGCTCTGTGTTGCCGTGGTGGTGGGTATTGCTTACTGGGCTATCGGAGGCGGGTTCCAGCAACTCGGGAATCATGGTCTGCTTCGTCCGTCGGTTGCTGGATGGTCCCCACTGCTGATTTTCACAGCAGCAGGGACCTATTTCCTGTCGCGGGTTAGAACCTGATTAGGTTCCGGTTTCCCAGCTGGTGATGTACTCGAGTTGTTCTGCGGTCAACGAATCTATCGAGATACCTAAGGCACGCAACTTCAAACTCGCAATCTCTGTATCAACCTCTGCCGGCAGCAAGTGCACTCCTGGCTTCAAAATGCCTTTGTTCTTCACCAGGTACTCAGCTGACAAAGCCTGATTAGCGAAGCTCATATCCATAACACTTGCTGGATGGCCTTCAGCAGCTGCGAGATTAATCAGTCGTCCTTCACCAAGTACAACAACTCGACGATTGTTGGATTGAATTTTGTACTCTTCCACAAACGGTCGCATGGTAACCGGACTATCAGACATCTCGCGCAACGCAACTAGATTCAACTCGAGGTCGAAGTGTCCACTGTTGCAAACGATCGCTCCATCTTTCATCTTAGCGAAGTGCTCGCCATCGATTACATGGCGATTTCCTGTGACGGTAACAAAGATATCGCCGATCGCTGCTGCTTCGGCAATCGGCATAACTCGGAACCCGTCCATTACGGCTTCGATGGCTTTGATCGGATCTATCTCGGTCACGATTACGCTCGCACCCATTCCGCGAGCACGGAGTGCCACCCCTTTACCGCACCAGCCATACCCAACCACAACGAGATTGCGGCCGGCCAACAAAATATTGGTGGCGCGAATGATACCGTCCAAAGTTGATTGGCCAGTACCGTAACGATTGTCAAAAAAGTGCTTAGTCTGTGCGTTATTTACGGCGATGGAAGGGAACGGTAAGACTCCTGCTTTTTCCATCGCTTCGAGCCGTTGAATTCCCGTGGTTGTTTCTTCGGTTGAACCGATGATTTCTTTAACCTGATCCGGACGTTCTTTCAAAAGTGTCGCCACCACATCTGACCCATCGTCAATGACGATGTCTGGATGTGTATCGAGTGCGGTGCGAACGTGTCGGTTATAAGTCTCGGTCGACTCACCCTTGATTGCGTAAACAGGAATTCCCCAATCAGAAACTAATGACGCAGCGACATCATCCTGGGTCGACAGTGGATTGGAAGCTATCAGGACGGAATCAGCTCCACCTGCTTGAAGGGCGCGAGCGAGATTCGCCGTCTCGGTTGTGATGTGCGCGCAGGCTACTAATTTGACACCGTTGAGCGGCTTCTCTTCAGCAAATCTCTCACGAATCAAACGCAGAACAGGCATTTCACGCTCAGCCCATTCAATGCGCTGCTTACCTTGACGTGCCAAAGAAATATCTTTCACGTCGAATTCGACGGAACGAGTTGAACTCATATCGATTAATCCTTATTTGTTTTGAAGTTTGCTAGATTCCAGCTTTAGCACGTAGTGCTTCGGCCTTATCAGTCTTTTCCCAGGTGAAGCCTTCTTCGTTACGACCGAAGTGACCGTACGAGGCGGTAGCTTTATAGATGGGACGACGTAGATTTAACGACTCAATAATTCCTCTGGGCGTAAGCTCAAAGTGGTCGCGAACCAGCTTGGAGATTGCAGTATCACTAATACGACCAGTGCCTGCTGTATCAACCAACACTGAAACAGGATCCGCAACGCCAATTGCGTAGGCTAGCTGGACCAAACAACGATCCGCTAAGCCGGCCGCCACAATGTTTTTAGCAACGTAGCGAGCCATGTATGCGGCAGACCGATCGACTTTCGTCGGATCCTTACCTGAGAAGGCGCCGCCTCCGTGTGGTGCGTAACCACCGTATGTATCCACGATGATCTTTCGGCCTGTTAGACCGGCGTCACCCTGTGGGCCGCCAGTAACGAAACGGCCGGTTGGATTGATGTGAATCTTTGTGTTTTGGTCCAACAGCTCGGACGAGACGGTCTCGCGGATGACCTTTGCTTCAATTTCGGAACGAAGCTGCTCGTTGGTCACATTCGGATCATGTTGGGACGAGATTACTACGGCCTCGACCCTGAAGGGACGACCATCACGATATTCAATTGTGACCTGTGACTTTCCGTCTGGACGCAAATAAGGAAGTTCCGCTGACTTACGGACTTCTGATAGGCGTTTGGCAAGCAGGTGGGCCAGCTGGATCGGAAGGGGCATAAGTTCGGGAGTCTCATTACAGGCAAAACCAAACATGAGTCCCTGGTCGCCGGCACCGCCGGTATCGACACCCATTGCGATGTCCGGTGACTGTCGATCGAGCGCGGAAAGTACTGCGCAGGTGTCGCAATCAAACCCGTACTTTGCACGGGTGTAGCCAATTTCGCGTACCGCCTCACGGGCAACACGTCCGTAATCGATGACGGCGTCGGTTGTAATTTCTCCAGCCACTACAACAAGACCGGTAGTAACCAGCGTTTCGCAGGCAACACGAGCCTTAGGATCGGCTGTCAAAGCTGCATCCAGAATGGCATCGGAGATTTGGTCGGAGATCTTGTCTGGGTGACCTTCAGTAACGGATTCAGAGGTAAATAGGTAACCTGATTCGGTAGTCAAAACAACTCCTTTATTGTGTATACGGACTCGAATTCGGCTTAGAAAAAGACCGCGTAGAGTAGCAGTCAGGCTTCTTGAGTGTCAAGGAGCTACGCCGTCACGGTGAGGGTCTAAATGTTGTCAGCGGTGGAGATTTGTTCGACGCGCTTTAGGTCCACTCTCGTCTCCGCGTTATCTGTGTCTCGGCGTTAACTACGGACGTACCAACTACTACAGCTTTGCCTCAAAAGTCTGATTAGCGAGACGCCCAGCGCCAACGGCGCGGAATACGGAAGCCAGGGGCAATCCCGATTCATCGGGAGTCGCCCCTGG